>JAABUW010001829.1_pt1 | contig 33919 bp, 35 predicted proteins | sample 5560081 | NCBI WGS metagenome assembly JAABUW01 (sample SAMN10711882, study PRJNA513363) | rock metagenome | isolation source: Antarctica rocks | place: Antarctica: Victoria Land, Knobhead sud | reverse complement strand
GCCGACTTATATATCCTAGGGAATAAAGATATTATTATTTATATTTATTAAATTAATAAATATTATCCTTAGGCTAATCCTAGTATTAAATCCTAAGCTGTTATTACTTAATAATACTAGTCTTTATAAATAATTAGATATTATATTTTATATTAATAATATATTTAATACTTATAATTTATAGGAGAAATAGTACGCGTTCTTATATAACTATTTCTTCTTATAAATATTATAGTTAATATTAAAGGTTTTATTCTTTAAGCTATTTATTAGTATAATAAAAGTAAAGGCTCTTAGGAAGATATATAAGATTAGTAGGTATATATAAATTAAGCTAATAATAATTAAGAAGATTAAGAACTAGCTAAGACCTTAGAAACCTAGTAAAGTTTATAGATTCTTAGGAATATACTAGTTAACTAGAAAGTAAATTAAGGGATATATAAATATAATAAGACCTCTTTCTAGCTAATAAGTAAAGTTAATTAGATCTAGGATATATTGAAAGAACTCTTATTCTAGCTAATAAAAAAGTTATATACTATTAATATAACTCTATTCTTATAAAATCTAAAGTTTATAAGTAAAATATTTAGTAATATATTAGGATATAGTAGCGGATATTATATACATTAATTATAGGATAGTAAATAGAGATTAATAGTATATAATTTATTTATCTTTAATAAAGTAGAAAGGAATTATAATATATATTAAAGGGAGCTAAGAGTAATTATATATTTTAGCTAGAAGTTTATATATATAATAAGATATAATTATATTTTAATTATATAGATTAATTATAAACTACTTATAGGCTTTATAAATACTAAATTCTATAAGGATATCTTTACCTAATAGGTATTAAAGCTTAGACAGCTCTATATTAAGCTAAAGTATATAGAAGTGAAGAATAATATTATTATTAATAGACTTTCTTAGGTAATATTTAATAATCTAGATTATAAGCTAGATAAATTAGTTATAAATCTAATTAAGGAAGTAGAGAAGTATAGTAATAATAAGGGATAATATTAGAAGTTAGGAAAAGATAGCTACGCCTATATATTTAAAGAACTTACTAATAAGGATTATATAAAGAGAATTATAAGATAAGGTAATAAGGTATTTACTACTACTATTAGCTAGGTATTATTTATAGTCCCTAGTAGTAAGACTAGACTATTAGTACTAGTATATCCTATTATAATAAATAGTAAATTAACTAAACTAGCGCCCCTAGGATTTATATAACTATACTATAAGAGTGTAATAGAACTATATAAGGTAGATTAAAAGAATAATAATTAGTATACTAATATATATTATTATTATATATAATAGGAGAAGTTATAAGGCTTAAATACCTAATAAATAGATATCTTTAATTAGAAGGCCTTAAGATTTATATTTAATAATTATATAAATTAATTAATATATTAATTTAAAGATTAATACTATATATATCTAGTAAAGGGAGAGATTAGTACGCTATTATAAGATATTTATAATAGAAGTAGATACTTCTCTATTAAAATAGTAATAGATAAGATCTAAAATATAGTATACTAGCTAGATATAGTAAAGGATATTATATAATATATTAAAGGATACTACCCCTATATTAAATAAGTAAATATAGTAAGGATAGTACTATTATCCCTAATTTAAACTATAAAATTATTCTAGCTATTAGGAGTAGATTTCATTAGATTATTCCTAAACCTAGAAGGAGAGCTTGAATATATCTTAAATATTATTAACTACTTCTTAAGAGTAATATTCCTAGAAGTAATAGATATTACTAATTTAAAGTATACTATTTAAGGTATTATAGCTTATCTTATATATAAATTAATATTAAATACTATATACTTTAATAATAGATTATACTTCCTAAGTAAGGAATTATTAATATTTCTTAAAAGCGTTAGTATTATTATATTAGAAGTACTTAATAAAGTAAAATACTTAATTAAAATAGTTAAGAAGTTAAATAATATCCTAAGTAAATACTTCTATAAGAGGAGAGAAGATATAATTAATAAGTCCTAAGATCTATTAATTTAAATAGCCTTAATAGATATTAATTTAAGGTTAATTAACTACCTTAGGTATTTACTACTAGAAATCTTATATAGAGTTAAGGCTATTAGTACCTTTAAGCGGGATCTATAATCTAGTATATTCCTAGATAAGCTTAAAATATTAGATCCCGAAGAAATACTACTAATAATATAAGAGTTTATAGTAAAGAGATTAATAATTAGGGAGCTTATATTATATTAATTAATTTATACTAAAGATATAATAAACAATTAATATAATAAAGGTATAATCCTAACTTAATTCCTAAAATATAGTAACTAAATTATAAAGAATAATATTAAGATAAATTATCTAAAATTAGACTCTAAATAGACTAGACTATTTATAGTAGTAGACTTTATTAATAAATAAGGAATAGTATATAAGCTAGTTTTAAAGAATAGGAAGACCTTAAAGTATATATATTATAAAGACTACTTAAGAAGTTATAAGCTAAGGGAAGGCTATTTAATATAAAAAGGAGAAAAGCTATTAATAATTTTATCTACTCTCTACCTATTAAGGAAGAAGAAATTAAAGAAGGTTATATAATAGCTACTATTACTCCTACCTAAGCTAATTTAAGAAGGTAGAAGTTAGTAAAGTAATAAATTAAAAGTATATAATTAAGCCTATTATATTAAGGCTAAGTCCTAATATATTCTTAAAGGTTAATGTAGATTTTAGAAGTATTTAAGTTAGGAGAAGTACTTTCTTACCTAAGGTTAAAAGGTAAGGAGGTAGGTAAGATAAATTATTTAAGAATATATATATTTAATCTTAGGAAGTATATAAGAGTATTAATTATAAGAGTTATATAAATAAGGTAATAATACCTTACTATTACTATATTTTAGCTATTAAATTATTAAAGCTATTCCTATATATAGAGAAGACTTTTAATAAAAAGTCCTAAATATTAAATAATATTAATATAAAATAATATTAAAATCTAGAATAATAATATAAGTATAAAATAATAAATTAAAAACCTATAAGATAATTAAGATACTACCTTATAATATTATAGGTATATATATACCTATAATAATCGGCGCGTATTATATTACCGCCGTTAGTACTATCACGATAGTAGATTAATACTATTAGCGTAATAATAGGAGAAGTCCTTAAAGGCTTAAGTATTAATATAATAGGGGATAAATAATAGGGATATTTATACTAGGAATAGTTAGTTATCTATTAACCTATAAAAATATCTAAAAATATATATAATAGCCTTAAGAAGAGGCTAATAACTCCTTATATACCTTATAATATTTATCTATTATTATATTATAATAGGCCTCTCTACCTTTTTAAAGGATAGTAGCCGCTATAGGATTATAAGGTTAATAGTTATACTAGCTAGTACTAGCTAATTAAATCTCCTTCTTTAAAGGAGGCTTAATAATAGGCGCCTAAGGGCGTACTATATTTAAGAATTTAATAGTAAATAATAAGATTAGGATAATAGAACTTATTAGATAGCCTTAAAAGCCCTAGATAGAACCTAATAATAAAAGGGGAGGAGAGAGAGAAAGTAATATCTAAATAAGTACCCCCTATTATAATAGAATTAATAGGAGAGGGAAGTAGTAAAGCTAAGGGAAGAACCTTTAATAAAGCGCGAAGAGAGGCTAGTAGAATAGGAGAAAAAAGAGGAGTAATAGAAGGATTCTAAATCTATATTATTAGTTAAGTACGCTACCTAGTAGCCTTAGTAGGGGCCCTAGAGGTAGGCGGCTAAGCTAATAGTATATAAAGAGGAATAAGGGAAGGAGCTATAAAAGAAGAGGTTATTATAAGCGCTAGATAGCTAAATCTAGTAAATTAAGGGCGAGGAGAGATAAATAGAGAAAATAGGGGAGAATAAGAAACTACTATTAAAGGAGACTACTTAATAGGTAATAGTAGGATAGGAGGAGGTAAAGTAATAGAGGAAGGTAAATTAGCTAGAGAACTATTACTAATAAAAAGCCTAAAGGTATTATTATCTACTTAATTAATTAGGTTTTCTAATATAAATACTAGACTAGGAGAAACTAAAATATAAGAGGTAGGAATAGAATAAGAAGAGACTAGAGGACCTAAAGTAGCCGTAATAATACTAGAGGTAGAAGTAGAGCTAGGATAAACTAAAGGACTAGAGATAGTAGTAATAAAGTAAGAGATAAGAATAGGACTATTATAACTATTATAAACCTAGGGAAGATAATTTATAAGATATTTATAAAGTATACTATCTAGGGGGGCTAAATTAAATTAATAAGCGTAAGTACGTATCCTATTATAACTACTAGGAGTTAGCGGAGGTAGTAAGATAGGGGAAGGAGGAGTAGATACACGTATTAGATTTAATAAATAGTTAGAGGATTAATACTATTATAGGTAATTCCTATAAGATAGGTTACCTAAGCTTATCTTATAATATAGGAATATACTAGTCCTTTAACTACTTTCTACTAATACGTAGCGAGAATAGGGAGAAGTATAATTCTATCTAATTATCTAAAAAGGATTAGCTAATAAATAGTATAATTATAAAAATATATATACTTAGGTATAAAGTACCCTTAACTCCTAGAAATAAAGGCTAATAAGTTAACTAGGGAGTAATATATTATCTTATAAATATATAGATATAGAGTCTTAGACTAGTAAGTCTAATCTATTATACCTAGATATATTAAAGAATTATATAAAAGTTAATATAACTATATAATAATTCCTAAGATAAAAGGACTTAGAGATTAGGAAAGAGAAATATACTTCTTTAAAAGATGAATAAGATCTATTTATATTGTTAATATTTATAGTAATAATATTAATAATATAGTTTACTAAATTATAATTAATAGTATATAATATTAAGAACCTATTAAGATTACCTATTAAATTATATAAATATAATAGATATTTATTAAAGGAAAAGAGGAAGAAGAGATAAAAAGGTCTATAAATTTATACTTTAAGAATTAGGAAGGAATTATTATATTACTTTATCCTATTTATTAACTCTAGGTAATATACTTAAATAAAGGTAATATAATTATACTTAAATTTACTAGAGGATAATAAGAATACTTAGTTATTATATAATTAAAATACCTTATAATAGCTATATAAAGACTATAATAATAAGGTATATTACTCTTATAAATAGATCTTAATTAGCTTATATTAATAATAATACTCCTATTTAAGATACTTATATTAAAGTCTAATAGGTAGTTATTCTAATAAGTAGTTATTAAGTATAGAGAGTCTTAGGGAATAGTAAAGTAAATTAATTATAAAATAATTAAAAGTTAAATAAATAACAAAGGAAGTAAGTAATTAGAATTCAATAGGAATTAGCTAAAAAGTATATAAAGGTAGTTATTAAATACTAGGAAATAGTATATAAGAAGAGGTATTATAAAGATAATTACTTTAAGTAATAAATAGGAGAAGTCTACTAATTCATAAATATCTTAAATTAAAGTCCTCTAGGAATAAGTAAAATAAGAATAAGTTATAAAAATAGGATTATAATAATACTACCTTACTTATTAAGCTTAATAAATAAGCTAATTAAATAATATAATATATAAAGAGTACCCCTAAATTATAAGGAATTAAAATAAGTAATTATAACTAGCTAGTAAAATCCTTTCGTATCTTTAAAAGATTAGATTATAAATAGCTAGGAAAAGACTTAAGAAGCTAGGAAATAGATAAATAAGAATTAGATAGCTATTAGATAATATATTAATTTATATTTAATAGAGTAGATTCTACTTAAGTAATTATAGAATATTATAAAGTATTATAATTAAGATAATATATAAATTAAGGTACTATAAAATAGTACTTACTAACTTATATTTAATAAAGTAGGATATAATTATACCTAATAACTAGCCTATAAATAGCTATATAATTAGATACCTTTTAAGGATAGTAAGTATGTTAATTAATAAGATAAGAAATTATATTTAATAAAGTACCCCTTAACTACTATCTCTTCTAATAATATTTTAAGGTAATAGATACTTTAATTAATTAAAAGGATAATATAATATATTAAAGGAAGGTATTATTATAATATAATATTAGGTATTCCTAATAGATAATATATTAATAGGTTAGTAAGAAATAGATATTAAATTCTATAATATAAGATTATATTTATAAGATCTCTTATAATATATAAATATTAGCTACTATTATAAGGTAAGTATACTACTTCATAGAGGCGCTTCGTATATATTCTCTAAAGCTAATAAGGGGATATATATCTTAACGCTATTAATATACTTAGATAATTAGGGCCTTAGCGTAGTACTTCTCTATATAAGAGTTTATAGAACTATTCTAGTATTATTAATATACGATTTATCTACCTATAAAGTAGATATAAATAGTGATCTAAAGTATATAAATATCTTTTCTGAATAGTGCTTCTATAGACTATTGACAGATCCCTTTTTCTGGATGTTAGCCTGCCAAGGCCCTTGTTACATAAGGAGCTTTGACCAATGAGGTACGAGCAAAGTTTCGTGTGGCTTCGCGCCTATCTATGAGAACTTTTACGGCAAGGAACGACCACCCCGAAAAGATTTTATATTTGGTTCAAGGTCGGCGAGTGCCCATATATGCCTAGCAATCGCGACAGCTGAGACTAGTTCTACTTTCTCCGCTTCAGTTCCAAAATCAGCGGGCGCCTGACAACGCCCGGAGAACCGTTGCCAGAATCGTGTACGAGGTTGCGAAGGAATACTTTGGCAGCAGGGTTCATTTCTGGCATGACATGATTGAGACGGGGGATGAGCGGCAATGGGGCCAATATGATTAGCAGGATGCAGATTGGAAGCTGAGAGTCCTCTCTTACGACAACAACACGGGAAGGGACATTGTTGGGATGACGTAAAGCCACAAATTTGTTGATATGAAGAGATTTTTTGACGATAATAATGGCCGAGGGACCATGAATCATCTGATCTCAGCGGTAAGATCAACACCAGCCCATTTCAGCAATTCATATTCTCTCATCTTGAGCCTTTCCTCTCTCATCTCCTTGACTGGCCAACTTTGCCAGACGCTCGGTGTGACACCTATACCGGTCATCATTTGCTTATCCATGGCTTCGACAAAGTGTGCTGCAGTTTTGCATATGACACCGAGGCTAGCCGCTGCGTCGTCTTTGAGTCGCCTGTTGTGACCGTCTTGCACCTGAAGAAGGATGAGGATTTTGGATATGAGAGACGTGGTTTCCGCGTTACGTACCGTTGACATTGCTGCCTCGATCGCGCGAAAATTGGATTTGGTTGTACTATCTCTCTCACTCATTTGCGAAATTCGACTAGATGTCACGTGGAAGTTAGCTTCTATGGTTGACGGGTTTTAAGAGTGATTCCCCCATCTCAAGCACGGGGTGTTCAATGGATGGGCCGTACGCTTCCGATTGAGTAAGTGACATCAGATTCTCCACACGATGTACATTTAGGCGATCAGGGTAGCGCAACGGATCAATAACGTATACGATTCGCAACCAATGATGAAGTGCTTTTTCCCATTGTTGCTTCTCTTCGAATCTTCTAGCGAGCGTGACGTATATATTTGGGATCGGAGAAATGTAGATCGGCCAAGGCTTTTCGGAAGATAGGTCGTTACAGATTTCTCGCATTTTTGTCTCGACGCTACCTAATTCCTGGTCATCGTCCACTAATGCACTTAGTAAAGCATGTAATTGAGACCGTGCGCGATGGGTCGGTGTATCGAGAATGGGATCGCCGGTCAGCATCTTCCCTTGCTCTTCAGATCCTTCTGTACATCTGCAGCATTTGCAAGCGAAAGCGTAAGCAGTGAGCAATGCATTCTGCCGCTCTTCGAAACTCTGGGTAGGGTCTATATAAGAGATGGTAATCTCTTCGTTCTTCGCGATGCTACGGCATGATCGGACCACGGACTCTGGTCCTTCTGAGAGGTGATGAGCATTTGGCCAGCAGGAATGGTTGATCAATGCTGCACCAGGAACGAGGCAGCTTCCTAATCGGGGCTGCATCGGGGAATCCACGCTGTGCTGGTTGATCTTGATCTGTCAGAATGTTAGAGAATTGGTTTGCCAAACAGATACAATTCAACGTCTAGGAAATATTATATTCACACGCCAATACAGATCTTCCAGGTCTGTTTCTGACATATCATCCTCGGTCACCTCTTTCACTAGTTTGATATCTGCATTGATGGCCGCCCAATCCAATGCCTTAGACTGTTCGATTATCGCTTTGTGAGATTGAAGCGTTAGTATCGCCTGCCATTGGTTGTCCGTAAGTCGCCCATGTTGACGTAGTACCGCAAGGCGAACGAGCATACGAATTGCTGAACTGAGCTCTTTGGCTTCTCGAGCGTGGGCGTTGATTTCGCGGTACCTGCCACAACACAGAATTGGAACCTCTTTTCTTTCAACAAGGTTGGGAGGTCAAGCTACAGACAGCTAGGACAACGAACATGAGAAAGTAGGAATACGTACATCTTGCACTCCTCGTTATGATACCTCCTCCATGCAGTTCGTTGGCAGCCCTGGCAATGATTAGGGTCTAGCTCTTTACACCTTCCCACGAGAGCCAAGTACTTGCTTTTGAGCAATATTTCACAGCCTTGCAAGAGCCACAGGCCGAAAGCTCGATGGATGCTCTGAATGGGTCGTTCGAGCCTACCCAGGCAAAAAAACTGTCGCACACATCTACAGCGGACTCACTGCCATCAAATTGAGTGCACGCAGTCACCAATAGAGCAGAACGCTCACGCAGCCGAAACAACCGGCACAGTTGCCCGGAATACCTCCTTCCCCGCAGGAACCTCTTCGCGAACAAACAGCCCGAAGCCGGCTCCAGGCATCTTCGAATCAGCGATATATAGCTCATACGGGCCTGCGGTGTCTTCAAGAAATTTGTCATTCATCTCCGTTGCCGATTGCATCAGAGTAGGATCAGCCATTGATAATATATTCGTGATAGATTTAATAAAGAACGTGGTTCCAATAAAAATTGCTAGGTTTAATAAGTAGTATATACTATTATTATAATTATATACTTAATACTCTAAGGAGGTAAGATAATATAAAGTAGAAATTATAAGGTATTCTTTATAATATTAAGACGCTAGTATAGATAGGATTAAATAGCTATCTTTAATACTTATATATAATATTATCTTGTACTAAGTAAGTCTATAAATATAAATATAAATATAAATAAAAATAAAAATAAAAATAAAAATAAAAATAAAAATAAATAACTAATTAATATCCCTTAAAGTAAGATTAAATATTAGGCTTAAATTGAAGCTATTATAAAAGAGAGCTACGGTATATGAATATAGGGATAGGGTGTACGTAGAGTATAACGCAGTAGCCTACTATTTATTACCCTTAGCCGCTTCAATTTAGACTTAGACCTAGCTTTCATGCATAAATTTTGTCAAGCTCCTTGCTAAAGGAATAGTGGCATTTTCTCTTTACTTTGCTAGTAACGCAACGCCCATTGTCTCTAGCAGACCTTGATCTGGCGCAAAATACTTGGGACAATCATAGGGGCAGCAAAGAATACATCTTCGGGAGGAGTCTCAGCCTTAGCTGAAAATCGGTGGCCTCAGGTCGCTGTGCCGCCATCTCCGCTATTCCGTCCCCGATCATGTGTCAACAATGTTTCACAATCGGTCCAATGTCTACTTTCCGATTATCATTGTAACGGTTACAGAAAATAGTAATAATCCGAAAGCGGTGCTTCTCCAAGCATCTCGTTTCAATCACAGCTCCTGAAAGCGAAGCTCTACCTCACAGAGATTGTTCCTTCGTCTGCCAGAGCTTATCCAGCGCATATATTCTCCCCCAAAATCCGTTCGTGCAATGTCACCCACCCACAGTGTCTGCAATGTCGCCCACCCACCGTGGCTGCATGCCACCTGCCCGCCGTATCTGCAATGTCACCCAGCCCTTACGACCTCCGTTCTGTGACGATCAATTGCTCCCATGGGCAGAATGACCTCCTTTTTCTCACACACTCCCCAATCTCCGTGCGGCTGTAAAGCCTTCTCTCAAACATGGAGATTCGTGCCTGGCCAACAATTGTGAAGAACACTGCACCAGTACGTATGTCCTATGATACGTTCCCTCTCCTTGCTTGATGATCGAGTTGATCAGTACAAGGCTACGTCCCTCCTGACCTAATTTTTGATAATGTGCGCGATCCATGCATCTCGAGAAATGCATCACACTAGCGGCAAGGACTCTCATTTCCTAGTATAAGTAGTACTCATTGTACTGCATGGATCTCCAAGACTTTTCTAGTGGAAAGATAACACACCCGGGGATCCTTGCTGCCTAAGACACCTCCCTCAATACTTCTCACCAGCAGCAACTTGCCATACTTACATGCAAGCTATCTCATTGATAGGACCTGAGAACAATCAGTATGAGTTCTCAGCTGAAGGTGCCTCCAGATGGGAATCAAAACAGGACAGGGACTATGGTCGGGATGATTGTTGGTAGCGAGATTATCACTGCCATCTTTGTTGTGCTGCGAATGTTTACTCGCCTGTTCCTAACTAAGTCCGCTCGTTGGGACGATTGGACCATAGTACTTGCCTTCGTACTCATCTCCTTGCTCTGTCTTGAGATGTATATGCTGATGTAGGCTAAGGTCGCTTCCGTCATAGGCCTCGTCCTAGTCATTTTGGGCATTCACAATGGATGGGGACGGCATGAATACTACCTGACCGACCATCAAATCCAGGAATTCATGAAAATTGGCTACGGCGATTGGATTCAAACTTTTTGGATTCTGGCAATCACCAAGGTGTCAATCTGTCTACTACTCCTGCGCATCTCCCCTAGCAAGCGTATATTAAGGCCTATACGGAGCCTGATCTTCGTCCTAATCTTGTCAACTATAATTGTGTGTCTTCTCTGGATCTTACAGTGCATTCCCCTGGATGCAGCATGGAATGCTGAGAAGAAAAAAGCCGCGAAGTGCTTTACACAAGGTCAGCTGCAGAGAATCATCATGACTCACTCGAGTAAATCTTCCTGGATCAATTTTTTCTCTCGCTAAGTATCTCCAGTCATATCAATTATTTCCGATTTCATTCTCGCTGGATTTCCAATTATCATCTTGCAAAGTGTTCAGATCAAGTTGCGGCAGAAATTTCTCCTGTGCAGTCTCATGGGTCTTGGGCTATTGTAAGAGCTCAGCTTTTATTACTTCACCCCCCGACCGCACGGCTGACATTATACGAATAGGACTGCAGCCTGTTGCATCGTCCGCACGATCCTAAACTGGCAGACTGTCCATGCTGATCAGACCTGTAAGCTAAAATATCTGACGATATCACCAAATCAGTGCTAATAGTCTTTAGGGGTCAGCTTCGATACTTGGATGTGGCGAACGTAGGCCAAGCACTCACTCCTTATAATAATTTCCCTCTGACCTCTAACAGTGCCGAAGTCAATATTGGCATTATCGCAGCTTGTATCCCCACCTTGCTCCCCTTGTATCGCTTGATCCGCGATAAATTTAGTATCGCTGGTCAGAACTCAAGCTTGAACCTTAGTCGCTTCACGAAGCTACTCTTTGGTCAGACCAGCGAGACTAATACTATAGCACGGAAGCCATTGTCGAGGCATCATAAAAGGGATCCCTCTTCTGCTCTTGAGCAAGGAGAACGGAAAGACTCTACATCTCACCCTTTCACTCAGATTGGAAGGGATGGGTATGAAGATATAGAAATGGAAGTTGGGATCTTAGGACACGAGTAAAAATCCCAGCCTTGTTCTTTCTCCTGTCGGACATCTCTACTCACGCCATTGTAACATACACCCCTGTCTCTAGCGTACTGTAATGATGCATCTTCCACAATTTCCTTGCCAGAATGAAGATCCTCTTGTCCTGCCACACCTAACGTTCGGTAAATCATTTTGTAACGACTACATCTGTCAGGTCCACCCACGATGACTGGTATATCACCTGCAGCTTCCGCCACCCGTAGGCCATAAGTTGTGGCAATAGGACTTTCTCTCCGTTCGCGATTGTCGGAGACAGCACCTCGATCGATCTTACAAGGAATTTGAATCGCTTCGCATGGAAACTTTGCCCTTTTGCTGGTCAATAGTTCCTGGCTGGGTGCCTAATGCAGGCTTCAAATACAATTTGTCTCGAATGTGTGGGGTTCGGACGGTAAAGTCTTTGCATAAAGGCGGTGGATTTGTCGTAACCCGATTTGCTTGTAAGAAGAGCTATGGTAAAGTAGAATATGGAGGATTACAATTACGAGTGCGTCTTGCCATGATCATACCGAATCAAAACGTCGCTGTCATATTCTGGTGTGCACTATAAAGCAAGGAGCCGATGATGCAGGAATTGGGGGGGGGGGGCAAGGGGGCATCGCCCAAGAAATACTAAAGTAATAATTCAACGCACTTCAGAAAAATTGAGGTTATACAGTGATGGAATATGATTGACTCCGCTCTACCTCAATTCAACAACAAAGTTAAATCTGGCAACTTGCCAGATTCTATTTTCCATGCCATTGTTCGGGTTTCTGCGTTCGGCGTTGAACATAAGGTCAGGGTATAGTTCACAGCAGTAGACATATCAGTCGTTGAACCATCATTACATAAAAAAGGAATGCAAAAGTGGTGAGACTGGATACAATAAATAGATTGTAGGAAGAGTAAGTAGAGTCTATGCACGCAATAATATATTGCGCACCTCCGCAGTATGACGCTGGAAAGCCATGACACTTGACAGAAACAATTTAGTTTAACAGCTATGCATTTCGGATGTGGACAAGGGACCTTATCATCTGGTGCGAACTCTTTTAAACGCTTCTCAACCTCATTCATCATCTTGATTGCCTGTACCATACTCCCGAACTCCGTCCTTATAAAGTTTGCTTTCTCCGCCTAGGCGAAAGATGCATTGCTTTGGCTTGCACTTCATGAGAAATAGATCTGTGATGTTCCCCTCCATATCATCTGAAGACATTTCCGATCCTTCTGTTCGACACTCCATTTTGGTTGGCCACGACGCTGAGTTTCCTGCCGGCGACACAAGGCCGCCAGGGCTTCAATGCCTCTGATCCTGCGATTGAATATCTTTCCATCTGTGAGGTCGGCCGCTGACTGGCATATCCACCGCGTAATTTCGGCTCGCTCAGGAATATTATATTTAGGTGTAGATGCGTAAGCGGTTATTGAAAGATATGGCGGAAGATATAGCGGAAAATACGACGAATAGGTGAAGGGAATGGTGTAAGAGAAATGGAAAGGGGATATCTAAGGGATTGGGATTGGTAATGTGTGAATGAATGAATGAAGGGGGAGGAGGAGTGAAGGTGGAAGAGGGTGAAGGATAGAGGGAGGGATATAGAAGGAGGGCTAGCGGGGGTAGCGGAGCCAATATGGGGTATATTAGATTTGATTAGCGAATAGAGTCTGAGGAGGTAGTAGTGTGGCTGTGGCGAAAGTGAAGAGGGGAAACATTGATGAATGGATACTATGATTTTAGTTGCATGACAGGCGCGAGGAAGTCGAGGACTGTCGACGCTGCTGACTGCAGGTTAGTTTTTCGGATTTGGGTGCTGTTGCTTGAGTACGAGAATGCCAGTGGAGGTATATGCCATTCCCGGACAGGACATGTGTCCAGTTGGAGTGAGAGACATACTCTGTTGAGGACGCGCGGCTGAAGAGGGGGGCACGCAGCATTCAACGTATTTCTTTCATTGCCTTCATCCTGGCTGTCAAGCTATCAACTTCAGATTGACCAATGTACATGAGGAGAGAAGAGGATATTGACCCCTGGTATCTTTTCCTTTCGATCGAGCCCTGCATCATGACGCCATTAACATTTCATAGACCAGCCATCATCGCCACGTGAATATGGTTTTAAGGCCGTTGTCGATTACATGAACATCTTGAGAAAGTCTGTCTGCTCCGCCGGCGCAGGGCCCAAGATCTCATCGACATCACTTTGAGAGATGACAGCACCTTTGCCCGAGCACTTGGCCTTTGACTTTAGCTGTGAGCACAGGTCATCCATATCTGCCTCGCCTGAGTTGGCTATTCCTGACGACTGGACACGGTCCCTAGAGTACGACATGGTCAGCGAATACATTGGCCAAGGATCTGAGGCACCGACCAAAGTTTGTCACAGGTCAAGAACTGCTGCTTTTCATCACCCGGGATCACTTCTCCAGGACTTCCATTCTGTCGCACTTCGATCTCCTTCATGAAGTCTTTCTTTGTTGGCTCCTCAGCCAGATGGCTAACCACATCAGCAGTATTGTAGGGGCTTGTAAAGTCGTTGAAAGGGAAGGCATCGTTGAAGTAGTCTCCGAATGAGTTGTTCAGGATGTTATCCTGTGGATCCCGGTAATCTCCAAAAAGCACGGGGTCGAATTGACCGCCGTTCTGCTGGGCCATCCAATCGAAGCCATTGATATCTGCGGCTGGGGACTTCACCATGTTTGAAGCTGCTGGAACACCGTTAGCTCCGAACATCATTGGGGATATCGGATTGGCTTTGTCGCCGCAGGTGTCAGCCCACCCATCGCAAAAGGACTTCTTACCTCCTGTGTTGTTCTGCATTTTGCCTTCCTCATTGATTGTGTCGAGGATGCTCTCACTTCCCTTGCGGTTATCCGGCGATTCAGCCGAGGATTCTGGAGTCGTCCCACAGGAAGAGTCGAGGGCGTGCGACATTGAAGAAGCAGGCGAGCCAGTAATAGATGTAGATGACTGTTGACGGCCAGTTGGTGTCTGCCTCTGCTCAATCGTGCTACCGACACTGGGTATTTTCGCCGCACCGTTTGTCGATGGAGCCTTGCTACCAGGATATGAGATGTAGTCCGCAGAGCTGCTGCGGCTGGCGTCCTTTAGGATCGAGGGGCTAAATAACCCATCGAGCTCATCATAGCTGTTGTTGTTGATTCCGTTCATGGGCGCCTGATAAGGCTTGGAGGTACTCAATGAAGTCGCAGCACTGTTGAAGCTTATTGGTGACAATACCTTTGTCGAACCAGAGGAATCCTTTCTAAGACTTGGATTTGTCGCAGATGCCGAACGTGGGCCAATCTGAGTAGGTGAAGTGGTCTTTGCGATGGAGCCGTTGTTCATGAAAGATCCAGGGAGGTCTCCAAATTTGGGGAAGGCGAATGAAAAATCACTGCCATTGCTGCTGCTGTTGTAGACACTTGATTGAGTGGCCAATCGAGGTGGAGAGTGTCCAGCGCCAGCGACGTTCATTGACATTCTCTTGCGATATTCCTTCAGCTCCATCTGAAGCTTATCTACGGTTGCTCGAAGACGGCCGTTCTCGTGGTTCGCAGTCTCCGAAGCCTTCTCAAGGTCATCCACCTTGGTCTCGAGATCCTTCAGATGACGTTCTTTGCGTTCGCGAAATGCTCTCTGAGCAGCTCTGTTTTGCGCCTTGCGTTTCTGTTGATGAGATGGTCAGTATTGGCAATACTAGATGAGAAGGCCCCTTTGGACATACCGTAGTCGGCTCTCCAGTCAAAGGCTTCCGGCCCGGCTTTTGGCCAGATTTCTTCGCAGACTTATCGTCGCCCTCGCGCCTTTTGCTCGAGCCCTCCTCTTCGTCTTCCTCGTCTGCAGAAGCCTTCCTCTTATCATGGAGTTCGCCCTCTTCGTTGTACTCGTTTCCAGGTAGATCACCAAACAATTGATCACCGCTATTGTCCCAATCGAAATTGCCGTCATCCAAATTTTCATAGTCCAGAAAGGGACTCTCGTCAAAGCTGTCCAGTTGGCCAGAGCCAGGTGTCTGTTGGGTTGGGGAGGTGTACATGTTTGGGCCGTTCGTAATTGAGCCTGTGTCCAGCTGCTTTGGGTTGGTGTAGGAGCGCGAGTTACTCGGCATGGCTGTGTAAGGGCTTTGAGAGGCGTTGTCCCTGGTAGAGTTGGATGATAGTGCTGTTCGAAGAAGACCCTCTTGCGAACGAGTCAGTGTGAGATCTGGGCCGAACGCTGTGCCGCTCATGATGTTCCCCAGCGGCCTATGCTGATAAGGAGTATGTCTCTACTGATAGTTGGAAGCCGATGGTGGGAGGAGCAGCTGTCGGGAAGGCGCGAGAAACCGGTGGATAGATTGGACCGACGACCCCGCCTCGTTGAATTTGCTAGGATTCGAGCTCTGATGCGACGACCGATGCCTTGATGGATATTGTTGTCGTTGTCAGAATAACGTGAAGGCCCAAATTTGGCGGTCGCTCTAAGCAGTGGCCGTTGAGCTTAGGCAGAGAAGATTGACACTCGACGGGTAGAGATGGCAGGTGGGTCCGTAAGATGACGAGCTGGTGATGGTCAATTGATGCTGATAGGACCAATTGGGAGCCGCCGTTTCTGAACAGTCGGTGAGCCGCCGCAGGGATAAAGAGTCGCGGACACACAGATGAATGTTGGTAGGAGGATCGCAAGAATATGTCGTCACTCAAGGATGAAATCTTCCACGTGTTTTGGACTATTTCCTCTTGTTGTTGAACCTTCTTCAGGCCTCCACGGACGCCTGGGCCTTCGAAGAGTCACACCTTTGTCCAATCAAGTAGTGCGGAGTGGTGCGGACTGCGGAGTGGTTGGAATGCGCGACGCTGCTTGCATACTGGAGTTTTCGATTTCTAATCGAGATACCGAGGGCCGCTAGCCGCTAAAGGCTGTGATCGACGCCAAGCCACGCCGAGCTTTCCGGGCTTGGCGTCGACTACTGTAAAGTAAAGTAAAGTAAAGTACTTACTTTGTACTTTACTTTACCTTAGTATTGCTCCGCACCCGCGACAGACATACCATATATAGTACTGTCTGATGTTTGCAGTTCACTCGGAGCGAAAGCATGCCTGTGCTTAATGATAGATTTGTCCAGCATGTGCACCACCTTGCAAAAAAGTCAAGATATGAAGTATTCAACTTGTACTCATTACCTGCTGTTGCTCATTCACCCTGCTCTTAATGCAGTATCTGTCTCTCACGACAATCTTCTCATATGGTCATACACATCAATCCAACGAAAGTGAGATATGAGACGTCTTATGTTTTCAGCGCATCCAGAGTAGCTTGTGTATGTTGTGCACCTCACTGAATACTATCTTTTGAACTCGGAAACACCCTTCCCAGTTCAGACGTCAACATCAATTTCACATCAATCACCAGTTCCTCAACCCTGATCAGGCCTTCATACTTCATCACTCCGCTTTTCCTCACATACGCACCCATACCATCACGAAAAGCATTCGACAATGGGCCAAGAGATCATCGCTTCATCTCCGTCTACCGAACAGGCAGGCTTCGGCAGGCTTGTACAGATAAGACAATCTCTCCGCAGCATGCGGTGGGAGGTTTAGAAAGATGAAGGTCCAGCCGCTGCCAAGATCGATGGAATACGGGGCGCGCTTGATCAGTGCGAGTTTTTGATTAGCTTTGGATAAGCTTGGGTCGGCAATGACAATGCGGGTGAGACATGTGAGGCTGTCTAGTGGTGAGAGCAGGTGAATTCTCTCAACTGGGCAATACGGATTACCGAGAGTTTCCTACAGTCATGGAGTATCTCCAGTTTTGTTTGTCTACGAATTCTACTCGATCTCGCGGCAAGAGCGCCATGAGCGCGTATACAGGCTATTGCGATACTTACACTAAAGTAACGCTCGTTGACGGAGATTACGATGCGATACAGGCGCGCTGACATGTCTAAAGTACGATCTTCTTCATGGAAAGGGTCTTGTGGGAATAGGAGGTATGGAATGTTGCACGTGCTAACAGAGAGCTCATGAAAGAGTTTCTCACCAGCTTGATTTATCTCAATTTAGACGAGTCGTGAACCTTGTGCGAAGAAAGATCATCAGAGACGCACCTGACTGTGGCGGTCACCCGTGGTCTATACTTGCGGGACGGTATTCTCGTCATCAGTATCCTCGTCTGCCTCCGAACCCTGCTCATCCTCTCCCTCAACATCATTAGACTGCCGGCTTTGGTAGTACTCATCCCACTCCTCAAGAAGTTTTTCGGCGTCGTCAATTGCATGGTCACTCTGATAGCCATACAGTGCAAGTCGAAATAAGGTTCTTGCTAAGCGGTACGCCGTATGGTAGGCACACTGTTTGAACTCCCAACCTACTAAGTCTTCAAAGAGCTCTTTAAGCTCCTGCTGCTCCTCTGTTGGGGGCATATCATTGGCCTTCCTTTGATCTTCATTCCCACCGTCGAGCCAATTCCATATCCACATAGGTGGACGGCAATGAACCCATTTAGGGGCGAACATCGCCAAGTCCCAATCCAAGATTCCGCTGATCTTGAGGGACCCGTCCTCTTGGACATCTACCATAATGTTACGAGGGTCCAAGTCATAGTGAGTGAGGCAGAATGAATGAGCTTCGTCCTTGAATGGGTCCAGGAATTCCAATTCGTTCATTTGGATTGCGGCACTCACAAGGCGGTCCGAAAGATCGTAGGTATCCCAAATGCAATCCGGAGATAATTCGAGCTGCAGGTATTTCCAGCGGCCAGATTGCGTCATGAGAAAAAAGAACGGAGTCTGATGGTCAGGCTTACCTGTGGAGCTCGAAGCTTTTGGTGCATCGTCAGATGTTGTTTCGTCCCCAAACTTCCGAATCTTGAAGAAGGGCATCGACGCCGACCGTTTAGCAATAAGTTCGTCAGACTCTGGACCATACACGAATGGGCCGACTGTGTATTCCTTAGTGCCTTTGTCATCGACACGAGTATCGATTCTACCAGCATACGGATGCTCGATACCCTGCAGGTCCACCAAAACTTGGCAGAATTCTTCGACGAACATTATCTTCTGTTCCTGGGTAAGATCTAAATAAGACCGTGTTTCAGATTCTAGGTCGAGTCCAGGGACCCTCTTTTGTAAGACATAAGGCGCGTTGAGTGGATTATTGCGAGTGAGGTCATATGAGATGACTTCGGGTGTAGGGATCATTGATGCGTACACCTGCACAAATTGCAGAATGGTGACATCATGCTCGGGTTCCGCCAAGTTCCCCCGAGGTACCCTCAACACCATTCGAGACTTGGGTACATCCTTCTCGATGGTCGTGACGCCTACCACTCGGTTGAAGCTACCACCTCGCAGATGCTCGATGGCGAACTCCTTGGAAGTCGGTACTGATAGCGGAGACGAAAATGGGTCACTAGGACCAAACGCATCGGTGGATCGCTGCCGTATGGACTCAACGAGTGGCTTTTCTGCGGCCTCTTCATCGGACGCTGGCCATAAAACATGACATAGCTCTTTAACTTGAATTTCGAACTGGCTGTAGGGGATATGCCCGCAATACTCGAATTTCAGTGTAGAGGCTTGAGACACTGGCGATTGGTTTATATCGCTGGCCTCGATCTCGTCAGTATCCGACTCCTGATTATCTAGGAGACTAGGTCTGTTCGCTGAAAGTGGCTTGGAAGGATATGTAGGCTGAGCAAGGCTGGTATCCAAGCGGCCAATACTCCCGGGTGAAGACATGGATCTTGCAGGGACTCGGCGACGCCCCTGCGCTTTTGGCTTTCTGGCTTGCGATCTTACAATCTATTATCTTAAAGAGGACTGTGGATCAAGATGTTCCGAATAAATTTGGTGTGGTGTGAGCATTACGTGGGTAGGATCCAAGATGTCGGCCGGAAATTGCAGGAATGTTAATCAACAGATATTGAACAACGAAACTTTGTCTCCTCTCCACAAAGAAATAGGGTATCAAGGGCTCTGATTGATGACACAAATGGAGAAATAGGAATGTCCTGGGCTCAGACGACCTACTTCATTCTTCTCGAAATAATCCAAATACGGTTGATGCCAGAGTGTGTGCGAGGTGGCTAAAAGAGATAGAACAAATGTTACTCGGCATGAATGCCGCTACTGTCGCCATGCAAGATGAACATCAAAGAGCAGTTTGTCCATCTCACAAGTCTTCCTCTTTGTTAGGGTACGGTCACCCAGCTGTCGCTTGTAACACATTGCTTTTATTGTTCAGTCTTACCTGCAACTCTATATAATATCCATTGTGAAAACTAATCATCCCTACTCTGGTATACCCAATCACACATCCAAGGAGACAAATATCGGTCCCCATGCCCACAACCTACGGAGTACTTCACCACTGCCCCGGCGGAGAAGGAAATTGCGCTGCCGTCAGTGGCTTCTGCAAAACCCATCAGGTCTACTGCACACATCCCAAACATCGATATTTCTACCATCTGATCTTTGAGGAATGCAAATTGTGCAATAAAATTTCAAGCCGTAAGTCCCTTATAAGCCCGGAGATGTCGCTGTTATGCTAATGAAAACACCAGGCTACGGAAAGGAGGGCTAACGCGTCGAAGAAGCATGACGATCAGAAGAAGGCTGACGATGATGAACAGGCTGTGAAAAGTTCTGCAAATAGGAAACAGAGGAACCCGCTCAAGAAAAGGGTCAGTGGTCAGAAGTGAACGGCATTGACTTTCTTTCGCGGCTAGAATTGGTGAGTTATTTGTTGCCCTGAGTTGCATTTCTACTACCAGAGAGAGAGAGAGAAAGCGAACTTTCTTTCCGAGACATCTTTCTGGCTAGTTTTACACGTTAGTACCTTCAATAATGAGTTTGCTGATGTGCTTTCCAACTCTTCTGCCGCTCCTTTGCATGTCTACTACAGTGTTCCAATCGGGACCTTGTTTGATCCAACATAATAGATAGATGGATTGATTATCTAGAGGGACGTGTTGCAGCAAGCAAGCTGTTATATGATATTGCCAAGTCACTAGTACGGCTGTGACAGCCGATTTCCAATATGTTTCCTAAGACAAAGTGACTTCTATAAACAGGAAATACCAAGCTGCGCTTTTGCTCCCAGCGTGGGATGCTATGCAGTTTCCGAGGGTTCTCATCCAATCGCTAAGCGCCAGGATCAGCCTTGCAAGCTCTCCTGGCCCTTTTAGGCATCACCTCAACATGAATTGAAATGTTCGCACCGTTGTGGAGATGCAGACCGATGAGGTATATGTCCTTAACTCTGCTAATTAGACTGCCTGCTCCTCTAAGCTTCTTTGAGACTGCGCTCCGGATCCGGAGCACCCATCATCATGCCATGGAGCTATGTACTCTTGTTGTTCTTTTCGTTAGCTATTAGTATAAATGGAACTACGATATGCGAAGTTTGTATTGCACCAGAGCTCATCTTCAGTGCGGCTTTTGCCATAGATTTCTCGTTCGACTATGCGTAAGCTTATCTCTTGTTGATATCTACTAAAACCCGCCACTGACCCGGCTCTTACATGCCAGAACGATCGCCATCCACGATCACCATGGCAGCAGTCGTTCGTTGGCGAGAATCCGCGGAAGCGAAGATTATAGGATCTAATGTTGCGGCTGCTTAATGAGGCTTAAGTCTCTCGATCATTAGTGGCAGAGGGCATGTTGAGCAAACCGCGTGCAATATATCCAGAGCCTTGGAGACAGCCGTTGGTGCAACCGTATGCTTTTTCTTACTGTTTTCCAGGTGGTTGGGGTATTTTCAACTGACACCGCTCATAGTAAGCATCAAGCTACGAAGATTTGGCATCGCGGCTTGGAGCTTCTTATCGGACTCTCCGGGCTAAATCACTTCACTCAATGGGCCACATTCGGTCCAGAGATTAGTATGGATCAGAACGCTATCGCTGGATGTCAAGGGCCACTACAACTTCTCGAGCCACACGTCAATACGATCAGAGACATGATCGAGCAGATTATAGAAACTGCGAAGAAATCCATACAGACGCCTCCGGATTACGTGGGCATCTCCCAACCTCTCGCGCTGTCACAAAGTCAGACTTGGCTGTTTTCAGCGGCAACACAGCAAGCGAATCTAACCGTCATAAGCCAAGGGTGGCATCGCGACACCAGCACCGCCTTCGTAGCTCCAGCAGCTTATGGCATAGGCATGTGTGAACACCATCGTACACAAACAACATGTAGCGAAGAGCAAAGGGCGATGAAGTCCGAGAATATCCTTGTCATCGAATACACCAGTCTCGTCTTCAGCGCACAGTTTTTGTGGTACTTTGATGGGTCGCTTAATCCTAAAGACGAGGATTATATCTACAGTAGCACAGACCTCGGGAAATCTTCTCGATGGCGCTCAGATGTCGGAGATGAGACTTACTGGTTGGAAGTCTGTGCTCGCACCAGGAGCATGATTGAGACTTCATCGATGTTCCCGACGAAGCTTATTTTTGTGGGTGATCGTGCGGCTGATAGGGATGTCGTACACGCTGTGAGGGACTGTTTGGGTGCTATGAGACCTCACACTGTGCTTGGTCTTGTTAATGATGAGGTCATTGACCCAGTCTTTGCTGCGTCGATGGGCGCTGCGAGGATCGTGAAAAGCGAAATGGAATCGGCGGGTGGATGTACAGAGTCTAAAGAGTGTTATATATGGCGAGGCGAGAAATAACACGCCACCACCCAAGGTCACATGGTATTGCAAACCTACTACTATCTATCGAAAGTGGCTTCGTGAGCGCCTTGGGTGGGAGGACACGATCTAGAATATGTTCACGCTCGAGCCAGTCCAGGTGCGTTCTTGGCGACGCTGGCAGCCAGGCAAGCCGGTGAGAAGACTGATGGAGTTCTTTCTATCCTCATCGGAATGTCTCTCATAAATGAACAGACATCAAAGAGATCTGTTGTGTTACACTGATTGAGAGAGAGACGGACTTGCGCTAATATTTATCATGATAATTGCAGGGAGAAAGGGTCAACGACGCTGCTTTTCTCTCTGCTGTGTTATCTATGGTGTAGACTGTGCCGGGCCATGACTGATCAGACAGTTTTGGAGTCTTGGAGTTGTTATCGCATAAAACCCTAGGGAGTAAGAAGATTGAGGAAGAGAGTATCTATTATAAAAGGTACGTACATTCGTGGCATACTTGAATTCCAAGCGTCCGTTTAGTATGAACATCTTTTCCTATGGTTATAAGTCGGGTCCAATCAAAACAACGCATATCAATGTAATGGTCGTTCCAAGAATATGATAACACCGGGAACGGTAGCCTTGTCAATCTTTGTGGAACGTCAAATCAAAAATAGTATAGTAGGTCACGCGATACTTTCGAGCAGTATATTCTCTCACCCTAGTCGTTTCAAAAATGCCCAATGGATGGCATTCAATGATTGTAAACCCAGTGCCTGTTTCATATAATTCTTTATCCATTCCGGTCAAACGATATCTTGGATCGGGCGCCTTCCTATCAACCGGAACCGATATCATCCTCTTGATGATTTTTGCCAAGCCAGAAAGTAAAGAGCGTTAGAACAATCATAATGCCATGGGTCACTCACTCCTGGCATCTGGAGGGTAAAGTCTGTCCTGTGTTACGAAAACGAGCTAAGGATATGATTCGCACGTTGCATTTTACACTCTTCTCACCCAATGGATAGTCAGTGGTAGCTCTAGTATGGCAAAGTTTCTCACGAGAAGCAGCATATTTTGGTGGATATCTTCTGAGTTCTGTCGTATTGTTAAAACATGAATAATTATTCGCTCGTCGGTTGATAAACCTGTACTAGTTGTCCTCGCTTTCCGAAAAGAGTGTAGTATTGTTCGCCACCAGATTTGAGAAAGAAATCACATCATGTATCCCGTATGATCGCTAAAGGAACTCCGTCATAACTTCTACAGAGTATGCATACTCTGCCTTGGCCCCTTGCCGATTTCACGCATCACTTCCCAGCCACTTTAGCAGGCTCATCAACAAGGCGTTTTCGATTCTCCGCAGTAACCGTGTAAATGTCGTCATCCGGCTTAGTATTGTAGTTTCCCCCTTTCTTAGCCGCAGCCTCAAGATAACTCGCCACTGCGGCTTCGACGAAGCTGAAGTTGAATTCTATAAGGGGTTAGTATTTACCCGACACCTTCATACAACCTGGGCACGTACCGATTTTGTGCCCTTCCATATCGTCGTTGATGAATTGAAGATATTCGGGCCACGTCTTGCCCCCGGGAGGACCATTTTCCGTGTAGAATTTCGCCATCGCCTCGTATTGCGAGGAGTCAATGGCGTTTATGTACTGTGCTAGCTTTTTGAAGGAAAAGGGGTGGTTCTCATCGTGTTTGTTCGAGTAGGCCATGGTTGATTTTGAAGGCATGATTGGATCTGGAAAGATGGTAGGAGCGTCTGGAGAGGACTTGTGGTCTAGATATGTTGTGCTAACCACGACGACGATGAAATCAGGAATGAACAGCAGTGGGTTAAGGAGTGCGCTTACCAGGTTTGACAATAGACAAGTATGTCGTGAAGGCAGACAGAGTTGGAAATGTTTGGGTTCTTTGGTAGCGATCCGTGACGAGTGTGTAGGAAGAAGAAAAGGTTGGGGAACAGGAAGACCTTATGTATGAGAGCATACGTACGTTTCTCGAATTAGCAAAAGCACAGCCTCCGCTCAGTGCTGGACAGAATCTTCAGTCCAGCGAAGCTGATCCAATCGAGAGGTATGTTCTTTTCATGGGTCCTCTAAGAATACAATGAAACTTGAAATAGTAGCCCAGTCAAACTTCGTGGAACGTCAGGCTAATAATAGTATAGCAGGTCAGCTGGAGTGTGCCTGCTACTGGTCAGCAGCTCATTACGTGAATAGATACGCACGTTCAGCGATATGCATCTGAGTGTATAGCCATTCTCCAACCAAATCGATAATCTTCGAGCGTGCGTACGTACCATGCAAGGACTTTCAGAATAGCTCCACCCTAACCGATGGCCGTTTGGCAGCTAAAGATGTAAATAGCTACGCACGATAGAAAAACGCCGAAGACGAAATGCTGCATCAGGAAATACGCCCTCCGCGTGCTTGTCAGCCAAAGATGCAAGTAGATACGCACGATAGAGCATCGCCACGACGAAATGAAGTATCTGAAAACATCGCCTCTACGCCTCAACGACCACAGATGTAAATAGATCACCCACGTTCGGAGAAACGCAGAAGAAGAAACGAAGTATCAAGAATTATACAAATAGCTACGCACCATAAGAAAAGGGTCGAGGACGAAGTGCTGCATCAGGAAATACGCCCGCCGCGTGCTTGGCAGCCAAAGATGCAAACGAATACCCACGTTCGAAGAACCCACCAAAGGAAGGCGAAATGAAGTATCCAGAATTACCGCCACTGCACCCTTGACACCCAACGATGCAAACAAATACGCACGTTCCAAAATCCACCAGAGAAATAACATATCAAGAGATACCCCCTCTGCATCCCTAGCAGCCGCAGGTGCAAATAGATACCCCCGTACGGACAACCACCGAAGACTGAGTGAGATCTCAAGAGATACCGCCTCTACACCCTCGACAGCCGAACACGCAACTAAACACCTAACCGGGGCCACCCAAGTCGCTAAGGAGCCCTAGCGACTTGGCGGCCCCGGTTACCTTCAAAAACTCACCAGAGGCGAAATAACATATCAAGAAACACCCCCTCTACCTCTTATACAGCCCACTACCCAGAAAGCCCCACCTTCAAACCCACCCTCCAAAGAACTCACAATTCCGCTCCCCCCGGCCCCAAGCACCTCCACCCACTACCGACCCAACACCTAACATCTCCCATCCACCCTCCACCCAACTACCTACCACGTAACCCAACTATACAAAACCCCCCAACACCCAAGCATCAAAGCCCCTCCAATCAACCTATGGATACCGATCCACAACCACTCCCACTCCAAAAAAAAATGTCATAGACAAAAACTCCTGATCCAGTATCTCCTACCCATCCCCATACCCAAAGATTATACCTATCCTTATAACAAAACACATAATGTCGTTTTGTCACCCATCCATCCAGCCAGAGATTCATGCTCAATATGCTATATGAGCTACCATTTTTCTGAATAAGTCTGAGTTATGGTTGCGCGCTGAGATTATGGCTGCAACGTGGTTTTTTGTACTAGGCTTGTTTGTAGGTGTTCTGTTGGGATGATGTTGGATAGGAGGATTTGTAGTTTTGGCGTATGCGTATGTTTTGCGGCAGTCTGGGTTTGAGGTTGGGCGGGGTTTGGGTTGTGCGTTGTTATTGGGTTTCTTGGTGCGGTGGTGGTTAGGGTGGCTGTTGTTGCTTATTCAGAATGATGAGTAGATCTTTTGATTATTTGCAAAGTAAGACATGACTGGAGGTAGATCGTAAGTGCGTTTCTTCGATGTCCAATAGTTGGAGTTTGTACGGGAGCCTCTTGGATCTCTTCAGGTTGCAGTATCCATTGTAATTCATGGGAACAACGAATAGCGAGAAAAGGTTGACATAGAGCCTATCGGTCTACTCGATGCTGTACACTCGACGCCCTTGTAAATGCCGATTAACTTATTACCAAAACACTTTTCAAAAGGAAGTTTATCACGGCGCACGGCTCAGCGTCAGGTATCATCGTATCCGTAGTCATCGCAGCATGCATCATCGTTCACCTCATACATCACGTCCTGTGCTTGCTCTAGACCAGCGCAGCAAGGCCCTCATATTTCCTCACTTCCTGCGGCTGCTTTCCAGCCACAAATTTCACAAGTTGCGTTAGCTTCTCCCGCGTTTCGTCTTTGATCTGCTTTTCCGGCTGCGGCGCCATGACTTCCGCGATGATGGGGAGGAGCTGCGGTGTTAGTGAGATAATTGTTTGATCGCCCTGTGAGTCTTTTTGATTCGTTAGCTCTGCTTTGGGATTCTTTGTGAATTGAAATCGGAGAACTTGAAGGTAGACATGTAGAATCAAAAAGCTTACAGAGCTGAACGATCATCTGGTAAACCGGCTCATTCTCCTCGAAATCTTCTTTCAATGGTAGAATCTCGACTAGTGCGGGCAGAACTTGGGTGACAGGCATATTCGTGGGATGCTTGAGAATCATTCTGCTGACACATCCAGCGGCATTGTCTTTACACCTCGCCTCGTCTGTCCTCAGCAAAGGCTCCAGCTTGCTAAGGATGGTTGGGAAATTATTTAGTATCTCCTGAGTATCCTCTGAATGCTCTTGCAGCACACCAATGGCATAAGCGGCATTGGACTTCGTCTCGCTGTCCTCGTCACTCATACGATGGAGTAGAAGCTTCAGCAATATATTAGTAGAGGGAGTGACTTGACCCCGCATATTCTTGATGCACTCGGCGATCACGCCCACCGATGTGCTTCGCTCAACGGAGTCGCTACTGCTAGCGTACTTCATGACGGGCTTTTGAAAGATCTTCCATAGCTCGCCGAAGGTTTCTCCAAGAGCAATTGAAAGTCCGATAACTACATCAAGAGCGGTGTCGATTGCGAGCCAATCGTATTCGGATGTACCTTCGAGAGAGCTCAGATCTTCTTCGTCGCCGAAGTCTTTCTGGCAGGAGTGCTCTTTAGTGATGAGGGCGACCAGGATTTCGGTAATGGTTTTCAGTCGGCCTGGGTCCGCTATCAAAGCAGGTCCGGTGGCTTTGAGCGCGGCTGCTAGAGAGCGGTTGATCTCGGTCACCGTTGCTCTATAAAATCCGGTCAGTGACTTTTCAGAGTATTGGTGAAGACAAGATGTAAATATTAATAAATTGATCGGAAGAAAATTCGTTTTCTCAACATGCACCGTAGTGCGTCTGAGTGAGCTGGGATTAACGATACATGTGTCATCATATCAATATGTGGCCAGATTGGGAGCGGAATGGTCGAGCGAAGAATTGACGTACCTGTCCTCTTCCTCTTGCCAGATGGCCAAAGTACCCGTCATGACGAGCCCCCCGAACTGCTCGAGTTGCGGATTGGGCTTTGTCTCCAGCGGCAGACCCGGTGTAAAATCCCGGATTTCTTCTGGTTGGAGCGCCCATAGGGCGCTGTAGGCCCGGAAAAGCGTACTGATTGCGGCTTTCTGCACCCCTTCATAAGAATGCTCCAACAGGGGGACTACCACGGCCACAGTCTTCTCAAGATAAGGCAGATAGTCTTGGGTCGTATGGGTCAGGATATCCCCCAAGACTTCCACTGCTATCTCCTTCTCTTGTGCGACAGCAGTGACGACATCCATGTCATCCCAATCATCATCACTTTCAGCAGCCGCGGCTTCGTCGTCCAAATCCTCGATATCAGCCGCATCGATAAGATCATCGTCGTTGAGAGAAGCGACTTTGATTTTTTTGCCGCCTATCGTAATCTCCTTTCCTGCCAGATCTTCAGCTTCGTCGCCCAGGTCAACTTCAAGCTCAGACTCCTCGGTCTCCAAGCTCTCAAACAAAATTTCTAAAACACCTTTCAAAAACAACTTAAATTCGCCTCCATACACTTTAGCCATCATCGCCCAGAAAAGATAGCTTGTTTCCTTTAGCTTTGGATGGTCGAGATGCAATGCTTCATCGGTTGCTTGCATCAACGGCTGGACATAACGTTGGAAAGCCTTTCCGCGGACCGCTAAGGCCATGTTGCCCATAGAGTCGCATGTGACAGCCCGCAGATCGAGCTCGTCTGAGCTGTCTTTCATTTGGACGTACTCCGAGAGTGAATTCATTGTCTGCTCAAAATACGGCAGGAAAGCCTCCTTGGCACACGCAGCAAGAGCTCCTGTTGCGCCAATAGCTGCAGCTTTTATTTTCAAGTCGGGGTGTCCGAAAAGTCGGCTCATTCGAGGCATCAACTCGGGTAGATAACGCTCGACATCCTCGGTGCTCAAACCCTCCACCAGAGAGTCAATGCAATTGGTGCTGGCTTTTATGATGTCTAGATTTTGTTTGTCATCAGGGCCACTCAAGCTCTTAATTGCGAGGTCCATATGCTTGACCAAAGCGGGCATCAACTTTTGATGTTCCTTACCAAGCTCTTCTGGGAGCTCTTCAGCTACTCGCATTACTCCATCCAGAGCAGCGCGTCGGACTTTGGTTTCTGGATCTTCAAGCAGCCTCAAGATCAACGGGTAGATCTCGCCCATCTGCGTGGCAATGAAATCAGGGGCCCCTTCCACGCACATTCCCAATGCCATGATACCCGCTTGTCGTCTATCTGGATCTGGGCTTGTGACGTACGGACCGAGTGCGTGCAATAGTGGTACGACTACCTGCCCAGGCGGTAGACTAGTTGCCATTTCGTCGAGCAGACCTAAAGCAGACCTGGCAGTTGTGACGTCTTCGTCGTCCGCGTCGGCATCCCCAAGTTCTGTGGCAATCTCTAGGCATTTCAACGTGAGCTGCTCCCCAACTTTGAGGCCTTGCATCTTCAACTTTCGATATCTGATGCACTGCATGAGGAAGCTAAGAGCTTGTGTCCTAGCGTCTTCATCCAGTGACGTCTGAGAAGCCAAATTGATCATGAATTGTACAATGTCGCCAAAATGCTTGTTCAGGATCGAGGAATCGCAGCCAAGCAGGGTTTGGAAGACCTTAGGATACTTCATCAGAATCTTGTACTCAGTTTTAGTCGGTTTCATGGGTGGCATACCTCGAAGCTTTGTGTAGTTCGGTCCTCATCTCCTTCATCAACGGCCTGCTTTAGGACTGCTACCATCTGTGGTATCGCAGTCTGTAGCACCTTGAGAGACTGCTCATCTTGGTCGGCATCCAGAGTGATAGCTAAGCGGCTCAATGCGAGCATGGTGTTGATTCTCACTTCACCACTCTCGGGGTCCTCTGCGGCATATCAGTCGTCCGCTTGAATCTGACAAATTGGGCTCGACCTCTTACTTATTGTCTTGGTCAATATTTGCAGTATTTCATGAAAACGATGTATCATGGTCTCCCCAATAGACTCCAGACTCGTGAAAAGCAGATATGTTCCCACCTCTCTCTGCCGCCGGTCGGGACTGCTGGCCGCCCGCATCAACACATCCACGACGTCTAGCCATTCGCCATTCTGCAAGTCTATCTTCGCAATGGCGGTGATCACACGGGATGATGCATGTCGGACTACCTGCTCCTCTTCCTGCAAGGTGCCTTGCAGCAGCTGTTGTCGCAGCTGACCTTTCTGCTCAACAGGGAGTTTCTTCCAGTGCTTCGGTACTAGCGAGCGGGCAGCTTGCGTCGCTGCGAGCTGTCGGAGTGGGGAGGGCTGGTCGGAGAGCAGTAGCTGTAAGAGGACTGTGAGGGATTCCGGAAGAGGGTAAAAGTCGGCGCGGAGCTGAGCTGTTGCAGCCTTGAGGCGACCGGTGTCCGCTGGAAGTTTATTAATACTAGATAGGGCAGACAGGTGCGAACGACTTACGGGTTAATACCTCCTGGAAGAGGGTGAGGAATTCCTGGGTGTCCATGAGGTCAATCAATGTGGGCGCTGGAAGCAAAATCTTTGCTCGGCTAGGTTCTACACCGTAATGATGTTCCCGATGTTTATCCGAGCTGCCGAGGAGCGCTAAGCCACCTGTGGAATCATGGGGATCTTCCGGGTTCCAGCCGCCGATGAGGTCCGCGCATGTGCTAAGTACAAGCGCTTCACCCCCGATGAGGTCTATGCATATGCTGAATATTAGCGTTTCACCCCCGATGTACTGCCTATGTGAAGCCTACACTCACCCCCGCCGAGAAGTGTTTCACCCCCGCCGAGCTGTGAGCCCGGGATCTTCGTTAATGCTGCACGGAGAGAGTATGACCGATCGTGAGCTGCGAGAAGGCGACCAAAGGCGAGTTACCAATGTGACTGAAAATCTCGTTCCTTAAATACTTGTTGTTCCTTACGTAGTTGTGAACTCTGTCTTATTCGCATCTATCATAATTCATAAGCACGTTTGTCCGCCATCAATAACGAAGTCTGCACCGTTAATATAGCTTCCTGCTGCGCTGCAAAGCAATACCACGATGCCAGTCAGCTCTTCTGGAGCTCCCATCCTACCCATCGGATTCCTTTCAGCCCAGATCTTCCTGGCTTCTTCAATGCTATCCCCTTCGCTGACCGCAGTGTCCATATACCCTGGTGAGATCGAGTTGACACGGATACCATGGACTGCCCATTCAGCTGCGAGGCTGGACTTCAGCGAAAGAAGAGCTGCCTTAGAAGCATTGCAGGCGGCTTGAGGTTGAGGGTAGCTGGTGCGGTGCGCTGAGATTGAAGCGGTAAGGACGATGCTACCACCCGTGCCGGCTTGTATCATCTGACGAGCAGCAGCTTGCGCGCTTAGGAAGGTACCAGTGCTGTTGATGTCGAGCATGCGCTTCCATTCTTCCGGCTTCATGTCAATTGCGTGTGTATAGTCAACGATGCTGGCGAAACAGCACATGATGTCCACGCTACCTAGCTCTCGTACGACTAATGCCACTGCAGACTGCAATTGGTCCGCGTTCGTGACGTCTACGTTTATGGCGAGTATTTTCACGGAGGAGAAATCCCTTTGAAGGGAGGTGATCTCATCTTGTGCATGGGTAGAATCCAAGTCCAGTAGGGCGAGGCCAGTGAGGCCATGCTCAAGAAGAGCGCGAGCATTGACCAATGCGAGGGTTCCAGAACCGCCAGTCACTACCCGGGGCATATCTAAGTCAACGACTTTTGGAAGATGCAGTGCAAAAGGGAACACCATACATACGGAACGTTCGACGTACGTATGGCCACTCCTTCGACCGCAAACCTCTTGATTGCACGGCCTTCTGCATTGAGATAATGAGGCATTGGAGCAGGAGGGCCTGTCATGGATGATGCAACGCCGCTAGAGAGCGTCATGTGAGGGATGGAGCTGGAGGTCAGGGCTTCTCGATTGGAAGTAGACCCAAGCATCTTCATGCTCGCCAGCGCTCAATATACTGTCCGGAGACCAACTGCACGGATGGGAGATCACATACCCTGCCTGAACAATAGAATGGAAATCAAGAAGCAGTATACAGCAGATACCCACGTCCTCGATGAGGCCAAGCTTTACGATTAGGTACTTAAGCGACAAATGCGTAGAGCCGCCGGTCCGAAGCTCCGGAGACGCTTAGAAATCCTGGACGCTCGGCCTAATGAACGACACGGCGTTGGAAGATATCACCAATACTTATGCATCACGCTTGGGCGCCCCGTGGGAGGAGCAATAACGACTCAAACAAATCTTGAGAAACCATGCATTCTTCCCGCAAGGCCGCAACCCACCCACGGCGGCTGCCTTTTGCCTAATGACGCGTATCAATAGTACTCGTTGGCTAGGTCGTGCCATCAAGTGCCATGAAGCGCTGTCATCTTCTTCAACTACCGTGACTGGATGCCATGCATGTACCTGAGTTTCTCCAGGTTAGCCTGATCTAACATATGATGATTCGAGACTCAGGAGCACGCGCCATCACTGGTCTAGGTTGACTGGACCGATTGCTGTGAGCCATCTGCAAGCTGCCTGCGCTGTGACGATCTTGCCCACGCCAAATTCCATGCGAAGTGGTTCTGCCGCTGAAGGGGGTGATCTCCTACAGCCGTATTCAAACACCCGCAGATCTATACGAGAGAAGCTTTGTAAGAACCGTGCCGCTTTCGAGTTTTGCCCTCTTGTACACTCCTTTTCAACCACATCCTTGGCGATGTCTGCAGGAGGCTTGTACGACCATATATAGTGGCTCTATTGCTGTCTTTTTCTCCCAAGTACACGCCACATTGTATCCTCCCAATAAGTCGAAGTGCCATGTTGAACGTTACCGTTCAATGGTGTATTACTGTTCAGAAGTGATTCATTTTCTACCAGTCCTTTAACGTAGTAAGATCTCTGGTATTGCTAGGCGTACGCCCCCCTCCGACGCCCTCTTATGGCTAACAAGTCTGGTCAACTATTTGCCAATACCTTCCACCACATTTTGGCTACGTTGTTCCTTATAGTCAAACGCAAACAGAATGCAATATATACGGACTTATCTGCCAGACGGGCTCCATAACAGTGGGTGTAAAGCTCGGACTCGGGTCCACCGACTATCTGTCGCTATACCAACCAGATTCAAACAGTAAAGTAGTATGGTCTGACGACTGGCCTTTGAAATATGGTCGCAGTCCGGTAGCCGCTTTTAACAAATCTTCTGCTAAGAAGGTTACCACCTTTGCTGACCACGCCATGTCAGATTCAGAGGTACCCCGCATACGATACCGACGGCGCACCATCCGTCTGATTGAAAACCACATAGTGGCTTTCGAAAAAGGGACCGCCAAGATTCCCCATCTCCGTGTCATCGTTTGTGGTGTTTCCCAGCCTTCCTGTGCAGGCTTAAACTTCTTCATCAGCATTCAACTTCTGCGAACGTAGATCAGCGTATGGAATTTGAACTCACGTCCAGTATCAAGGAAATCGTATTCGTAGACAGGGTTGATCAACCTAGCCCGATAGACTGCTGACCCATTGCCCATGTACAGCTTCAAATCCGGCACCTGCGAGTTACACGGAATGCTCCAAAACCCATGACTGCCGGTATAGGAAGAATTAGGTACATCAGCGTAGTATGCTTTCGCGACCGTTGGTGGAACATCGATGAAGGTGGACCCTCCCGAGTCTAGATATAATCGCGGCGCGCGCTCTTAGCTTCTATATCCATATGCCGAAAAACGAATGTTCAAGGAACGTACCGAAGATCATATTCCCTCGCAGAAGGGCTCCAGTGCTCGTGGTGACATTCTGCTCGTTGATCTCGAAAACGATATTGGTTGCGTTCCAGTATCCTTGCGTGTTGTCGATTGCGACTTATGACAAGGGGCCGCTGGCGCGTGAGTGATCCAGTGCACCGAATTCTATGCTGGGTTCTACGCCAAGTGTCTGTGGGTTGAAGTCGAGGGCGAAGATAGGCTGGGCAAGAGTCTTTTTGAGGGTTTGGAAGAATCCTGCCTTTCGGCGGGGTGAGACTGGAAGATGTCTAAGTTAGCTTGCCAAAGCTGTTCGTCAATCTATGGC
>JAABUW010001827.1_pt1 | contig 33935 bp, 27 predicted proteins | sample 5560081 | NCBI WGS metagenome assembly JAABUW01 (sample SAMN10711882, study PRJNA513363) | rock metagenome | isolation source: Antarctica rocks | place: Antarctica: Victoria Land, Knobhead sud | reverse complement strand
CGGTGCATTTTTTTGTGGTGCGTTGAACTTCTCCTGCGGAGCATATGGGTTAGTCGGCGGGGGTCCCCTTAGGTTGGTGCCGGGCGTCGTTGGGGTTGGCTGCTGAGTGGACGAAGGATCCAGCTGGGGAGGATGTGTTGGAGCATAGCGATTACTGCGTGGTGCGGCAGATGGTGGGGGGTTGTATGGGGATGGGCCTCGGGCAATTATTGGCTGTTGCTGCACAGGCAAGCTGTTGGCAGATTGCGCAGGTGCGTATGCATTTGCGGTAGATCTAGGTCTCTCGGGCTGTTGGTAAAATTGCGGAAGCTTTGTCGATGGACTTGACATCCCAGGTGTTGGCGCTGCAGAGCTTTTGGGTGGAGGACCAAGCGGTGGGGTGGACTTTGGTGGTGGTCCAAATGAAGAGCCCATGTTTGCTTGCTGTAGTGGCTGGTATACCGAGGATGGATTAGCACCCACACCAGGAGTTCCCCGTCTAGAGGTAGGTGCCTTGAAGAAGTCCTCAGGAGTGTCATTCCAATTGCTCAAATTCGTGGTCTTTGAGGGTGGTGGAATGGAGGGAGAAGCATTGATGTTTCGCGGAGGAGGCGCAAGTGGTTGATTCTGGTGGCCAGCACCCAAATTAGGGTGTGGTCCCATTCCCAGATGCTGTCGCGGCTGGTGCTGGTACGGATTCTGCTGATAAGGACCAGAATTGTTAAACCCTGAACCACCGTACGAACCATTGGAGGGGGCATAAGGGTTCTGGTATTTGGCCGCTGATGCTGGTGCGTATGGATTCGATGGGGCACCTGCAGGGGGTGGTGGGGCGGAAATTTGCTCTTGCTGCTGATAATCTGGTTGTGGAACCCGTTGCTGAGTCCGATTAATGGTCGTGGGCTGTCTATCTGCTGATTGGGGTGCGGCTTTCCGTGTAGCCTGCTGCACCCTGGTTTTTGCGACTTCTGCTGCTGGGTAGTTGCTGGGTAGTAAATCGAGATACCGCCTGGCAATCTCTAGCTGGCCATGTGCAGAAGCAATATCAGCGTACTCGGTGTATTTATCATACAGAGGCGCCAATTTCCAATCCGAGCTGGCACTTCGATCACCGTCCTGATACTGAGTAACTTCGCGGAAGACAGTAACCTTTTCAATGAAGCTTTGCAGTGACCTTGCATGAACGGAGAAGGAAGAGTCGTTGCTGTTGTCTTGCCGCCTTGCGCCCTCATTCTCTTCCAATTCCGAGATCCAAATGGTAACAACTTTTTCCAATTTGGAGCCTGCAAGATAGCAGAACGACGCGTTTTTCTTCGAATCTCCGATACCTCCTTCGTCCTTCATCTGCTCTTCCAGTCGATCGCCCAGGGCTTCGCAGAGATCCGGGAAATCCTTGGCATCAGCGTAGGTACAAAGCGTAGTCATAATCTCCATCCAACTCTCCAAGCTGGCATTGTGTACAAGATCCCAAAGGTTCTTGCAAACCACAGACGCCAACAAACGTAGGTAGTTAGGTCCTCCAGTTTTTCGACTGAAGTACGCTTTTTGCGCCTTTTCGATACAATCTTGACCTCCGCAGATGGCGATCATGAACGCATCCGACATTCGGTCTTCTTGCAGACATATGTTTAGCGCCTTATCAAATGCCCCGAGCAAGAGCGCGCGTGTAATCCTTCGGTCCGATTCGGATTCTATGCCGGAATACAATTGGAACGGATTGTTGGTCTTGGCGGCTTTGGTAGCTGCGAGCTCCGAGAGGAAGGTATCTCCATCAGCACTATTATCGAAGAAGGATGACAGGCGACTGGACTGCGTTACTGAGGGCTCGTCCTCTGCCTGGGGCTCACCCTCCTTAGACCCGTTGACTGATAGTTTTGAGACACCTTCTGCGATCTCATCGTCCTGGCTTGAAAATCCAAGATATTTTATTAGATCTTTTCTTACATTTCTCGATGTAAGGGTTTTGATGACCTTCCAATCTGCTTTTTCAGCATCAAACGCAGCATTCGCAATTCTATTGTCGCAAATCTTCCTCAAATCATTTTCTTTCAGTGCATTTTCGAATGACTCTGTGGATGAGACAATTCCACCGTCAACGGCGAAGGTCGAGATCCGAACCATTGAGCGTTTCGTGGCCTCTGTTGTGCTCGATTTGAAACTCACAATCTTACCGCCAAAACCGAAAGACGCGCCACAAGGTCGCTGTAGCCATTTGGGTGCTTTATGTAGCGTGAATCGGGGCCCTTGGGGCTGCGTCTGGGCTTTGCTGAAGAAGTCGTCATCGTCAACTACCTGCGATTGACTGCCAGAGCCACTATTTACTTCAGGCTTGGTATTCTGGACCGACTGGACTGTTATCTTGCCGTCGAAAGAAGCCGTAGCCATGAAGCCTGGATTATGCGGGTTCCACCGCGTTTGAAATGCCCAATTTGTTACAATTGGGAATTCCCCAAGTGATTCACCAGTCTGTGGGTTCCAACATATATTTCTGTTGTCTTTTCCACAGGAAAGCAATAAATCACCGTCTTGCCCGCACCATGAAAGTGACAACACGCCGCCATCATGGCCTCGAAGAACCTTTTCAGGAGCATTGGCATTTCTTAAATCCCATACCAGAATTACAGGCTCGGTATCGTCAGGAACCGCAGTGATCAGGCGGGTGGTTTTGACCGGATCCCAAGCAATTGCACTGACAGGCTTCCTGCCTAGATTATTAAGAGTCAGGCTTTCTCTTTTGCTCTTCACGTCCCAAACTGTCATTGTTCCGCCACTGCTTCCTGTCGCCATGATGTGTGCCGTTTTTTTATTCCAATCAAGGCAGTCAAAGTCGTCCGCCCTCGCCACTGCATTGCCCATGCGAAACGGGCTTCCAACATTGTTCAGATCGGAGATGAACAGCTCACCCTTGGCGCCTACTGTAGCTAGTAGCTCGGAGCGAAATGCATTGAATTGAAGTGCCTTAATAGCGCCGCTGTGTTTTGACGTCCGCGATATGAAAGCATCGCTGGAAGAAGTAAGCATCAGTCTACGCCATTGACGGATAAGGCCCACCCATCCTGATTGAGAAGCTTGTCGGCATCCCATAAGTCCAACGACCCATTCTCCAAAGCTCCAGCGAGGATGCCTCTAGACTTCTCGCCTTCCCCATTTGTCCACGCAATGTCGTGAAATCTGCGCCAATTTCTCCTGATCAGCACCACAACGCAGCGTCCAAGCTTACCCACTTACCGCGAGTCGGTACTTATACTCGCCGCAGGCTGTAGCTCCTGGCCTTGCCGAGCATTGTCCAGGTCCAGGTCCCATAGCTCTAATTGTGTGTCGTTCGAAAACCCTTCGTCGACAGCGCCAGCTTTTGTACCTGTGGCCAGAAATGGCGAAGAGACTCCTGGCGACCAGGCAAACGTAGCAGTCCTCGGGATATCACGTAGACCAACCATCTTGACCGGAGCGTGTCGACTGGGGTTCTAAGGGGGAACGCGGTAGATGGGCGACGGTAAAACAGGAGTGACAACAAAGCTGAAGGAGTGGCTGGCGTAAGCAGTGAAATCAGACTGTCCGCAAGATGCAACGCTGCTACCAGTGCAGATCAAATCAAGCTGCAAGTTGTCCTTGACCAAATCTTTGGTGAACTTTCGAAACTTAGCGTCGGGAGTTCAACCCGTCCATCGTACTTTACCCCTACTTACCTTATTCTGCTCGTTTCCCGCAGAAAACTCGCCACACCGATATATGAAATATAATACTATAATTTTATTAATAAATAAGTATTTATTACTCTAAATTCTTTTAAAAATTTAAGAATATTTAAAATATATTATTAAGAGGATTTTATAACTTTTATAACTTTTTAATTTATTATTCCCTTATTATATTAATTTTATATATTAAGTAAACTTTATTAAGAGAATTATCTTAATAAGAATTTAAGTTAATAAAAAGACTAATTCATTACTCTTGTTAAGTAAGGATATATAAAAAAGTTATTAATAGTAATAATAGATATGTATATACTAATAAATAATACTTTATAAATTTAAAGTTATCTTAATACATAATTACCATATATAGATAGGAATAAAGCTTTAAGTATTCGTAGTAGTACGCATGATTTCAGTTTCTAAAAACGAGTAGATTAAGGCATGTAGGGGTACGATAATCTAGCGTATCTGGGAATGCGATCGCAAAACGACCCTGTGCCATCTAAATCATAGTGCTTTCACATCCACCTTACTGTGTTCCAGCAATACTATGTCTGAGGCTGTACGTCTAAGGTATCGATGTTCTTCTACGACCTGCCGCTAATCATCAAAAGTCCCGCTTGAAATCAACAATTTATGTTGCCGGCCTGGATAATGCAGTGAATGACAAAATCTTGGCCGATGCTTTTCTTCCTTTTGGAGAAATCGTAGACGTTACTCTCCCCAAGCCTGAGCTCCCTTCATCTACGGATCCTCACAGAGGTTTTGGTTACGTCGAGTACGAAATTTCAGGGGACGCAAAAGAGGCTATTGGCAACATGGATCAGAGCGAGCTCTTTGGGCGAGTCATCAAGGTTGCACCAGCCAAACCGCAAAAGGATAGCAATGAGGGTCTCGGTAGCAAGATAGCGGTTTGGGAACAAGTGTGTTCGATGTCCTCACCACTAGGTACTGTCGCTAACAAGTATGACAGGAGGGTTACTTGGCAAAACACGCTGTGAGCGAAGAAGACAGGATTGCCACTGGACACGGTAGGGATGACACGGAGGCAATTCCTGACCCAATGCATGGACTTGAAGTGCTCACCAGCTTTGATATTGCCGGACCGCGACCAGGATGATCGGTGAATACTCGCGGTATCGTTTCAGGACGAGATTCGGGCTTGCGCGAAGCTTTGAACTATTTGTGAAGGCTTCTCTGTTTCACAAGACGCTTCTATGCAGAGCAAGCGCGTAGTTTGTAGGTACACAAAGACAGTGTCCTCAACGCCGTAGGGTTGCACATACTCAAGTTTTTACCCCCAGTCTCGAGAACCTACTTCAGTCCACAGCAAGGTTCTATGCAGTCTTTGACCAGTTGGGTGTTATAGTGATTCAGGAATAAATTTCATTTGAAGTTCTCGCTTCGTTGAGTTCTGTGCAGACGTAGGGTCTTGTCCGAGAAGAGCTTGCTAACAAGGCTGTATCCGGCAAAGCCAATGGCAACACTGAGAGACAATCAGCTGTGGTATTTCAAGATATATGTGAGGTACTGACGCTAAGACGACGCCTGGTGATTACAGTTCATCAGTCTCTGCATTCGAGTAGGGAAAGGGTTCGTCCTACCCAGCGGCATCAGCTCCGGGGGGATCTTTTTCAGAGTGCGCAGACGCTGTGAAATTGTGTGTGCTGTTATATAGATATTAATTAGCGACCAAGATTCCAGATATTTGCTGAAGCTGTCCTCCTCCTAAGCTTCATCTAAAAGGCTTGCAATGAGTGCTATACCGCTATGCTCTTCTTTCTGCTTGATGTTAGCGACGACCGAGGTATTAGCAGAGTGTTCTAACTTACTGGCATTGGCCCATACATAGGCCTTGTAGGCTGCATTCTCAGGATTCGGGATGGATGCATCTTGGTGATGACGATATCAGGGAATTATGGACACGATGGGTGCTTTGATGTTGTGAAGTTGGAGGCCGTGCTTGTGAAGGTGCCAAGCCCGGAGCGAACTTAGCGTGCTTGGCTTGACGTCTCCCCTTCTCACTTCCTCACCAGAGACAAATGAATTAGCTGTTGCTCCAAAGCGAAAGACCCCGTTCTTAGCAAGACCAACTTCGAGATGGCGGACGACGAGGACAAGCTCGTGACCAAGCCTTTCAAGTTTGTGACAGGTGTGTATCCATCTCCCCTCAACGATGGTACAATAAAAGAAATTAATCCAGATTGTAGCTGGTACCTTCACATTTTCCTCTCATCGAACATCCAGTAGCACTTTCCGGCCCCCCTTCAAGTGATCGAAAAATTGGATGGAGGTCCGGCCCTTGCACATACCTGCTGATCTATCCAAACTCTTAGGCTTCGACGCTAGGTTCCCAAACCAGAATCAGTCAGTACATAATGGGCTCACTAACATTGTTCATGGTGCTTATAAGAACTTCAGAACCAAACACTGCTGGCAGAATTACGTCGATTACCACAAATGCATTCTAGCCAAGGGCGAGGACTTTGCCCCTTGCCGTCAAGTATGTCCACAAACTTTGACATTCATTCAGTTGCTGATCCTCTCCCTCTCAGTTCTTCCTCGCATATCGATCTTTATGCCCAAGTGCCTGGTGCGAGCGGTGGGATGAGCAGCGAGGTACGCTATGTGGATCAATTTAGACCACACACAGCCGCTGATCGCAACCAACAGACAAGGGAAACTTTCCAGTGAATCTCGAAGCCTGATATTCTACAAGCATCGTTATCCAGATGAAAAAGACAACAAGTGATGGAAGCTCACTCGGTTGCTTGGAGCTGATAAATGTATGTACACTCTGCATAGGCCCCATGGGGGAAGGCACAACAGCATAATAGTACAGACCCACCCAGAATTGCTATGTCCATCTTCCGGTACACACAATGTAGATCATGCGGTGCAATGCGATTGCTTCACCAACCTGCGCTCCATGCATGACGCCCCACATTCCTGTATATGTACACGTTGACCCATGCCATGGTCAAGATTAAACAGCATCGGTGACACCTCTGGCCTGATCAAGTAATGCCTTTTCCTGCTTCTTCACCTCATTGAGCCTCGCTTGGGCTTCCCTATCTCGCTGACTACTCCTCCTATAATCCTCTAATCCCCTCAACTCGGCGTGCTCCTCTGGAATGATTTCATACGGTTTTCCACTTCCTAGTTCCAGTAATCTAGACAATATTTCACTCTCGTTCTTGTGTTTCATATCAATAGTCTCCACCCTATTTGACGGCTTGTGTGTTGAGGGAGCAGCACATGGATCCGTCGTTGGAGAGGGGCCCGGCACAGCTGTAGCAGACGTAGACTTTGAAGGAGGCGCAAAAAAAATGGTAAGAGTGGAAGGTCCTTCTTGGTCGGCAGTTCGGTTTACGGTCATGGATATCGCTGGATTATGGTATTTAAGACGGGGGAGGTAGTTGCGCCAGACTTTGCGGGCGCCAAAGTGCCCATCGTTGATTTTGCGGGCGAAGTCGAGATGAATTCGTTTGACATCGTTGGATAATACAGCTGCGCCAGGTCCCGTTCGTACGTCAAATAGCTGTGGAGCGAATTAGAGCACGCTTGAGATCGATAGATGAGTCCCATGCTCACTTTCTGTACATCTTATCAGTACGGACAGCTATTAAATACATCAAGAAAGAGACTTACAGCCTTCAGCCTTTTCATGCGCTGTGCGACGTTCATTGTTTGTCGATTACGATAATATCTCAACTTTACATTGGGGATGATACACAGAATTTCGACAAAAAATACATAACCCAGTATTATTACAATCTAGGTGTAAGATTGAATTTGGTATAGCTTCACTATTGGAGATGGACTAGGATAACATTGATATTTGTACATGACACTTGCTGACTACTGAGTTTCTTGTGTCGAGATCTACGGCGCCGGGACCTGTTCTCGTCTGGCTTTCTTCAATTTCTTCTTGGCCCCTTTCATGCTACGCCGTGGCCTGACAGCCTTACTGCTTGACGACCCAGGCCGGCCACCGAGTAACCAAGCACCCATTGGCTGACGAACGCCGACATGCCTTCCGTCCGGACTGAAGATATCGACTCTTGGATACGGTCTTGGGTCAAAGAAGTCCCCAGGTTGGTCTGCTGACTCCATATCCTTCTTCCGAACTTGAGCTACAAGCTCAACCCATCCACAGCCTTCGATCAGGACATCTGTAGAGAAAATTTGGAATGGCAATACCTTCGGACTCAAGCCGGCTGCTTCTTTCCTGGTCAGGGGACCAGCACGCTGTTTGGTAACGTCCCATCTAAGTGGAAAGGTGCCCGCTGGATCCATTCTGCTCCCCATTCCTTGTCTCGCGATTGTGGAGATTCCGAAATCTTCCTTCTGAGTGTGTATGGAAATAGCCTTTTCCGTAGAAGTGACGTGGCATTGCAGCGGTACGAAAGGGTAAGCTAGAAAGGTAAGATCAGACGTTGTGGGCGTTATACGCACAAGGCCTCCAACAAGAAGGGATTGACCGGGTCTAATCGTAACCTGCTTGGGCTTGATTCTATGACGCATTACAAGGTTTAGCTTGTGGTCGTCTTTCACGAATTCTTCAAGATTGCCACGTGACAGACCAGGTAGGTCAACTAATTCACCCTTTCCGCCGCCATACGGTAATCTGATTGGGGACGCTGTTGTCCCTGGCAGCGAGGATACTAAGGGAAGCACGGGATAAGGGGTCTCTGGGGGCGCAGGGGGTAGAAGCGAATCTCCTAGAAAATGTGTCCGGTTTTGCTCGAGCAAGGCTGACCTAGAATCCTCGCTTTCGATTTCGTTCCCAGTAGCTGTAGGATGCCTTTGGGCTTCCGCTGGTTTTTCACTCTGTGATTCTCGCAGAGCAGCATTTCGTAAAGCATCAAAGCTTATGACTTCATTGCGGCCTTTGGGCAACACGTTCTCGAGAAGATTGCTTTTACCGACGTTCACCTTGCCCACCATCCACCCGCCTCCTCCTCGAGTCCAAATCTCCTCCTTTACATGCGTGGTCCACCAGCCCCTTTTTGAGCTTACGCAGCGTACATTGCCTAGGCGAACATTCTCAGCAGATCCACCAAGCGCATCACGGAGCACCTGCAGGATGTATGGCATAAGGCTGTCTACCTGCTCCTTTTTTGGTGCTAGAAGGTCTGAGCGGGTAATAATAAAGCTCATTTCTGCCTTTCGCCCATACTGGAAATGACTCGTCTTAGCTCTCCGATTCAGTGACCTCTGTGGAGACAACGATAGGTGCCGTTGTACCGAAGGTATGAGGGAGAGTGGAAAATCCGCTGCATCTAGGACGTGGTATATATGGTTGTATTTGTATGGTGATTCAGAAATGATCTCTTGGACAGATTGTATAGTGGGATGAATGACCGAGACTCCTGTATTGTGATGCGTCAGGCCATGACAACGGTTGCAAACAGGTGTGATGATTGGTTTAGTGACTGAAAGTTTCGAATAATGACTTTTCGCGTCACCCAACCCCATCTGAGACAATAGAGCAGAGTCCGCAGTACCCAAAACTCTCTCAAACATCTCTGACTCCGCAACATGCCCAATTTTAGAAGCTTGCTCATGATGGGCTACGAATGCCTTTACGGACTGTCGACTGGTGCTGTAGAACCCAGGCTGATCAGGGCTGACGAGTTGTGTGAACGCTCCACAACCGGGACATGACTGCGGTAGTTCCAGCAACTGTGAAGGTGTTGGCAACTTATTCGTTGATGATATCCCGGTCTGGATGTGGAGCTGGCGTGTTCGTGTTCTTGAGGATTTGGCATGTATTTTGATTGAAGGATCGATGATACCGACGTACGACGCAAGAGCGGGGCATAAGAACAATGGTACTGAAAATTTGATCGTTCTGGTCATAGAATTGAGCCGCATAATTGATGCCATCTCCGAAGAGTGGTGATAGCAGGCCCAAGATTATTAGTGTATATGCGACGCTAGTGAATCTAAGTACGAGGATTAAGTAGCTAAAGTATTATACTTATACCCCGTATAACAAATGGGCATAATCTTTGGCTACAATCAAATATATCCACACGGCTGGCGAGTTCCAACACCATAACGCCATCGCTAAGTCACACATCAACTTTCGCTTTTATTATACCAACACTTCTCCTTCCCCTTTACTTGACATAACGGGCATATCCTCGCTACTTTCGTCCTGCTCCTCCTCCCCTTCATGTTTCGCTTCATCATCGCTCATGAACTCGTCGTCTTCATCGAAGCCAAAATAGGACCTTGTAGGCGCTAGATTAGGTTTCGAAGCGGGTGTCCTAGTCTGCGCCGCCTCCACCATGGCGTCGTCTTCCCTGCTCTCAATCGCTTGACCCGATTTACCACCATGGCTCTCGTTTGATGTACCTTTCAGATTATCATGATATTCTCCCGACTTCATGGCGACCAGTACTGCTTCCCTCGCTCTCTCTCCGGCCTCCTCTTTGTCCTCCACCCACTTGCCATCCACTCTTCCCTTCGACCCATTCCGAATCTCTACTTCCCTTCTTTCCGCTAGCTCCACGACTTGCTCCCAACGTTTTCGTCGTGCTTCCTTCTCTTTCTTCTCCATCTCTGGCTTCAGCGCTAGATACTCCGCAAGAGCTTTTGCTTCATTGACGGTTCTCAGACGGCGGCCGTCCAGGTTGCGGTTCGAGCTGCTACTGTCGCCTTGATTGTTCTTCTTTCGCGAGGACATTCGCCCGCCGGCAGCCCGAAGCTGGGAGCCAAAGCCACCTTTTCCACCGCATAGCGGAACTGAAAGACGGAGTGGGAGAAAGGTGTCATGTTCGCTTATGAGTAATGATGATACTGGGGCAGGCGAGGGGACAACCACTTTATTAGAGGTGGTTGTGAGGATGAGTCGAGACTTTATCTGCGGGAGACGGTCTAACAGCTGTTGCCTTAGGTCCGTGATCGGGGTGGAGGCGTGCACTGGCAGCGATAGAGTAGAGGGCAGCCCGAGACCAGGGAAGGAAGTCAGGAAGACGCTAACTGTTTTCGGTTCCATTTTACGAATGGTCAGGTCAAGCGAATGCAAGTGAGTCGGGATCCGTAAAGTAAAGAATGATTACTATCATGTTGAAGTACCGCAGCCGACGAAGAATCGAGATAGGTCCCACTAGCCTAGTAGCGGGGAGATCCGGCGGCTATCTTAGAATAGCTGCTCGCTTGTTCACACAAGATCTGCCGAAACGAACTGCAAAAGATTAACTCATCCAGCACCGATCAAAGCGATTCCCCGAAGTACGCCAGGAACTCGCGATCATGTATGTCACAAATAGCCCTAAACTGCTTCTTGGTAGAGTAGGACGGACTACGACTCACACGATCTCAGGCTCATTCCCAAAGCGGACCGGAAGAAGATCCACGAGTACCTCTTTCGTGGTATGCTTCGCCTTCTGCCTCAGAACCTTAGCAACAAAAGGACTTTAGAGCTTGAGATTGACTTGACCATCAGAAGGTGTTCTCGTCGCAAAAAAGGATTTCAATCTTCCCAAACACAATGAGATTGACACCAAGAACCTCTTCGTGTGTCTCGTTTTCAACCACAGATTTCACTCTATCTGACGCGCCATAGGTCATCAAGGCTTGCCAATCCTTAACCTCTCGTGGATTCTTGAAAACGCAGTTCTCATGGCAATGGTACTACTACACCCTCACCCCAGAGGGTCTCGACTACCTCCGCGAATGGCTCCACTTACCCGCCGAAATCGTCCCAGCGACCCATATCAAGCAACAACGCTCTCACGCTCCACCAAAGGGTATGATGGGTGGCGATGACCGGGAGCGTCGCCCAGGTGGACGGGGTGGACCTCGTGGCGACCGTGGAGACCGTGAAGGTGGATATCGGAGACGCGATATGGGCGATGCTGGTGCCAAAGAAGGTGCTGCACCTGGAGAATTCGCTCCCACGTTCCGTGGCGGATTCGGTAGAGGCCGTGGGGCTCCTCCTTCTTAGGCGATTAGTGGCTCTCGAAATGCTCTGAATGGGCGGCTGAGCGGCGTCATGTTTAGTCAGGTGAGAAGAATTGCTAGGGTAGATATGGTCGAAGGGTAGGGCGATGACACTGCAAGTGAAATTGGCACAGATCCTATTATATGTACACATGTCGTGAATATTGCCTGTGAGGTGTCCCCTGAGCTGGGACTGTCAAAATGGATTCTTATGTTTCGTGTCTTGCGCTGGACGATACCAGCTTTCTGAAGCGTCTACATCAGAATCTGGAAGCTCAATCCTTAATTCTTTGGGCTCTGAGCTTATCATAACGCAGCACAGCACCCATCAGTACCTGCGCGCCATTGGCGCAATCCTCAGGAGTACAGTACTCAGCTGGGTTATGCGAAATCCCATCCCGGCATGGCACAAAAATCATAGAGGTTGGCACTCGCTTGCTGGTAAACACCGAGTCATGTCCAGCGCCGGAAATCATCGGCTGTACTAGATGTCCATGCCGAGCTCCCAACAGGTCTTTCGCGCTGTCTTCAACGCATCGGATGCAATTTGCATCAAAGTTGACTGCTTCGCTTGGAGCGTCAAGCGTCCAATGTACACTACAACCTTTACCAATCGTTCCGCCGTCGTTCAAATCCTCTACTACTTCATTCCTCGCAATCTTTTCGAAATCTACTTTGAGCTGGTCCTCTAGCTTCATCAAGTGACCGTCTTGGCCAGCTCGAATGTCAAGACCTGTATGATCCTGAAGTCAGCTATAAATCAAACAAGGCATATGTTTCGACCTGAGACCAGTCTAGGGAGCAAACGCTTTAAAAACATGTCTCCTAGGTAATACTGCTGGTCCAAATCGGGAAACAATGGGACCAAGGAACAGAACGTACTAAAGCAGACCGTTCCCGCAACCGTGTTCGTGCTTCCTGGGGTCAACTTCAGAATGCCCTGGGAGATTTCGGAATCAGCCACATCCTTTTGAAAAACATATTTCAAGTAACAACGTGAATTACCCCTGGCAGAGGTTGGCGGTTACTGTGAACATTATACTGATAGTATAGTCTTTACATGCATAGCTCTGCGGACGACTAACAGCAAGAAAACAGTTTATCCAGGCTTGTATGAGATCATGTTGCCTAGTACCCTGTCGATTCCTTCTAGGTTTAGCTCACGTTATTAGTCCAAAAAGTCAATTCTCCCAGACCGTGTCCTATAACGCAAGGCACTGCATGCATTGGGGAACGATAACTCCGAGATATCGCTTACTGTACTTGCCAAACAGGAACGTCGCGTTGCGACTCGATGGGAGTGAAGAATCATCTTCGCTGCGGCGAGCATTGCATCGGAGCGATTCGCAAAATCCGTGGTACCAGTGTGGCAGTCGCGGCCTTCAACTGTTATTGTGTACCACCGGTAGGCTTGAACGCCATGGACGACTCCAATTTTCTGTTGCGCCGCCTCGAGACGAGGGCCTTGTTCGATATGCAATTCAAAATGGGCCTTCAATATATCAGCATGTAGGATTCTAGGATTGAATCCATTCACCAACTTCAATCGGCATGGCTTCGCAGCTGGCGTCCATGGTACCTAAGTATCCAATTCTCTCAAGCTCTTCTTTCATCGTTCGCTTTCCATCTCCCACCTCTTGAAGACTATGAGCTTTCTCCAAGGGAATCGAGCCTGCCCATACCCCTGATGAAACCATTGATACAGGAAATCGGGCCCCCTCTTCGCTTGAGACTGAACGTTAGAATCATACGATCAAGCATAATTCGTACTTACTTTGTCCAGTTAATCACGCCGATGGGGTAATCCGTTTCGACTTTTCCGGCCTCCAAACATTTGAGCATTTCTACTCCCGCACAGACACCTAAGATTCCATCCTACTCGAGATGAGCAGCTTACTGAAAACGGGAACCTCATTGCATGTCCATACGTAACGTCCTCCCGTTGGCCTAGGAATGATCCATAAGTCATGGCTCTCTCAAAATCGATTGCGTAGCTCACTGGGTATCCAAGTGGGAGCCAGCACATGTTGGCGGCCCATCATATTTCCCCCTCCTAATTGCAAAGGTATTACCCTGTTATAAGAGCAGCAGTGAGATCTACAGAACTAAACAGCGGCTGACCAGAGGTAGACGTCCTTACCATTGAATCGACGCTAACTTGACAGCCTAAAGATCTTGTGGTTTCAACAAACCAATCGCGGGCACTTTTATCACTATCGGACAGAGAGAGCCGTGACATGCCAGTCTCGGTCTCGCTCCTGCACCGAAGTCAGACACGGTTCGGTGACTGGATCTTCGTGCGAAGAGGAAAGGCACACCCGCAAAAATGGCTAGATTTGGAAGCGTTGAAGGTGTTTAGATATCAAAAGGCCGGTACCCACATGCCCCATCTCTTACCCTGGCCCCATTGACAGGTCCGATGGATATCAGCCCACAATCTGTCTCGATTGACCTTAAGAGTAGGGCCTGAGAGAGTTGCTAGTTGCCGTGTCACCAGGGGAGAGAGACTCCATGTGTTGCATCTTATGGCTGCACCTGCTACGCTTTGGAGGGCACGGAACCTGCCTACGATCATGGTGAAACACCTACAGCTGGCTGTCAACGGACGCTATATGGATTAAGCCAAGTATGTGGCGTCCTTTGAATCTTGGAAGGCAGAAGTCGAATGGTGGTCACATAGCGTTGTAGAAATACTCAAATAAGTTGTGGCCGATGTCTTCTCTAGTAGTAAAATTGCGGGAGGCGACTACTTTATTCTAGGGTCTTGGCGGATTCGCAAGCAACGTAAATCTTTACTCTTTCCTTCTTCCTACAATGAACATGCCATTCCAACCCCCTCAGGAGATGTTCATCACGGTTTCTAGCGGAAGAGAATATGCTGTCTGGCATCCAACCTTGAGATTCGTGCATGAAGATATTCGCGATACGGGCCAGAGATCTTCACGACCAGCGACATAATCCCTACCAACTCAATCCGCGGTTCGTATGATAGCGACCTCTGCCCGATTATCAAAAGTAGAAGAGCTGCGTCTCACCTATACATATCTCGGCCAGCTGTATGCGGCTAGCGCACACCACGCCCTGGCTCTGATCGATTAGATCAATGCCTCCTTGGCCTGCTCGATTACACCTAGGCTCTCCTGCACCCAACCATCCTCACCCACGTCCAAAATCAAGAGGACTGAGAAACCTACCCCATCAGGACCAAGACTTTGACAGCCAATGCGAGGATCCGCCTCTCCTCGGTGTGCCTGTCCTAGCCTCAATAGACTCGACAGCTCCTTCCCCGCCGGAACAGAGGTTTCGGCATGGAAGATCTCACAGCAATCCCTTCACATCGCTATTTGGAAATGGGAAAAAAGCGGAGAAGGCGGCTGATGCCGAAATCCAGAACGATACGGTAGATACCTTAAATGGTCCTCTGCTACTTTCACCTGGACCGCAGTCCAAAGAGCATATGGCTGGGGCCAATGGAGGTCCACCCCAAGCAACGGGTAGATGCAGTACATGTGACTCCACCATGAAATGGCCCCAGCATTTGGACTCCTTTCGCTGTCAAGTGTGTCTCATGATCAATGATATGAAGCCTTCAAGCAACCCTTTGGGTGAGGTTCTCACGGGAGAAAATCTCAATAGTACCGCATCGTTCAAGACCGGGGTGCCGAAGAAAGGTGAGGTAGGATCCTAAACTCTCGATCCGATCTCTAATATCTAGCCACAGTTCCAACATTGTCGCTGGACATGACTCGAAATCTGATTAACGAATGCATGACTTCTTATCTTTCATTTCGACTCGACCAGAGTCCCCGTTCATCTACGGGCAAGTCCAACGAGCGAGATGAGAAAGGGTGCAGCCCAGTCAGGTCGTCACTATTACAGATAAGGTCCGATCCCATCAACTCAGAAGCGCCTACCGTCGCGTACAACATACCCTCTCCTTCGAGAGCTCCGCCTGCGCCTCCACTTCAAACAGCTCCTTCTAAAGTCAATGGCAATGCGTCTAGCGACAATCATCAACATATACAAGATCCATCCCGCTCGATTTTTCGTCCATTGGAGAACTACCTGATAGCCTGCTTCACTAGCATTGAGTGTCTGAACACGTCTTTCTTAGCTTATAGATCTCCCCAATTCCATCGAGCAGCAAGCGAAAGTAACGCTATCGAAGTCTGTAAGCACTCGAGATTTGAAGAGGCTGCAAACAATCCCTACCCGGAAATAGATGCAAAGACTTTACTTCTTGGTGACTTTGCTGAGAACGGAATGTGGTGGACAGGGAGAGGCCAATTCGACCAGCAACGATCCCAAAGCAACGCTGCTCGAGCACCAGATGGCGGCTTAGAGGAGAGGGCCACTGCAAAGACCTCACGTATCAATTCGGCAGAGATGAATGAATGGTATCGTGTGATATTGTCCGTTGGCCGCGCGTGGGGAAATAGGATGCAGGAGCTTCAGCGGGAACAAGTGTCATCAGGGCGAAGACCGACAGCAAACACCATTTCCGCAGAGCAGATCCAGGAGATTGATTATGATGTCGCCGAAGCTCGTGCACATGTTCAACGCACGTTATTGAAAGCATCTGAGAACATTCTACGTCGCCCTGGTCGGCCTTTGCGTACGCCCGAAGACAGCCGCTTTTTGTTGATACTGCTTGCAAATCCGCTGCTGTATACCTCAGAGTCTGGTATCTTGACGTGTCCAAACCCAGTCAAGACTGTGAGGTCTGTTGGTCAGACCGAGAATTCTGCGTATGGACCTGCCTTCTCAGGTATGCGCCAGGATTCGGTGGCTTGTCGACGCTCTTCGAGTCATAAATCAAGCGCCGTAGGGAAGCATTCAGGCATCATAAAACGGGTTTTAGGTCTCATGGCCAACCTTCCCAGTGAATGTCATCACTTTTTCGTAAATTGGTTTTCCCGGTTCTCGGAGCCTCATTTTCGCAGGCTCGTGGAGCTCGTTGGAAGTTTTGTTACATATCGACTCTCTAGACAGCACGGAAGGAAACGTTCTCACAGCCATGACCCACATGGCGGACTGATACCCAGTATATCTGGTCCAGGGGCCGGGACTTCCGCTCAACTCCATGCGGCTCTTGGTGTGTCGGAAGCTCCGAAGTCGCCCGAAAAGAACGACGTTGCGGTATCATATAGCGAAGACTGGCAGATCAAGGCGGCCGCTAGGGTCATGACTCTACTTTTCTCTGCAAATATCCAAGGCCCGTCACGAATTCAAGACGCTACCAAAGCTTCGCCACCAGCAGCAGGCAGAGCCAGAGCTGGCTCGGCCTCTCGCAGTCAAGCCCAGCGGCATTGTCAAGTTCTTCCGACAAGTACGTTTTACAACACCCTCCTGGACTACTCTGACCTTGTTGCCGACTTTGAGGCATGGGAGTCTCGGAGAGGGAAGTTCTCCTTTTGTCAATATCCAATGTTCCTCTCGATCTGGGCTAAGATTCGCATCATGGAGCACGACGCCCGCCGTCAAATGGAAGTCAAAGCCCGGGAAGCCTTCTTCAACAGCATAATGCGTCGGAAAGCAATTGACCAGTATCTTGTGCTTAAAGTCCGGCGGGATTGCTTGGTTGAAGACAGTCTTCGCAGCGTCAGTGAGGTCGTCGGAACAGGTCAAGAGGAGATCAAGAAAGGCTTGCGGATTGAATTTCTAGGCGAAGAGGGCTTGGATTCCGGAGGTCTGCGAAAAGAGTGGTTTCTCCTCTTGGTCCGGGAGGTTTTCGACCCCGAGCATGGCTTGTTCGTTTACGATGAAGAGTCTCGCTACTGCTACTTTAATCCTAACTCATTTGAAACATCCGATCAATTCTTCCTGGTCGGGGTGGTGCTTGGCCTTGCTATCTACAACTCTACCATACTCGATGTTGCGCTTCCTCCTTTCGCCTTTAGAAAGCTTCTGGCCTCTGCACCAAGCTACAGTGGACCTGCAACGTCGTCCGTCCGGCCGACATACAGCCACACCCTCGCAGATCTTGCCGAATTCCGTCCCAACCTCGCTCATGGGTTGCAAAAGCTGCTAGATTTTGACGGCAATGTGGAAGAAACATACTGTCGTGATTTTGTTGCCGCTGTTGAGCGTTATGATCAGCTCGTACAGATACCTCTTTGTCCTAACGGTGAGAATCGAATTCTCACTAACAGCAACCGACATGAGTTCGTAGATCTCTACGTCAAGTATCTCTTAGATACCTCCGTCGCTCGACAATACGAACCCCTCAAGCGAGGTTTCTTCAGCGTCTGCGAGGGGAATGCCCTTTCGCTATTTCGACCAGATGAGATCGAGCTCCTTGTGCGAGGCTCAGACGAGCCACTAGATGTGGCAACGCTGCGGAGCGTTGCCATCTACGATGGCTGGGGTAAGGGCATGACACCGGCCGAGGAGCCCGTGGTGACCTGGTTCTGGGACTCTTTTTTGAGGGCAGGTGCAAAAGATCAGAGGAAGATGCTAGGCTTTATCACATCCAGCGATCGCATCCCCGCGATGGGCGCCACAAGTCTAGTTATTAAGATAACATGTCTCGGTGATCACAGCAGCAGGTTTCCTATCGCTCGAACTTGCTTTAATATGTTGGGTCTTTACCGCTACGAGAGCAGGGAGATATTGGAAGATATATTATGGAGAGCGGTTGTTGAAAGCGAAGGTTTTGGCCTGAAATAAGATTCGCGGACGGCGGCGCTGTGATTTCCTGCATGGCGAAGCAGAGACACCTTAGTGCATGTGCGGGCCTGGGGAAGGCCAGCTAACATCCTGGCGCTGGGATCGGAGGCGTTTGACGGCGAAGCTGCGCTGTGGACAGAACCAAACGCCTTGACGCCAAGCGCTTGCATCTAGTTATAGCGGAGTTCATGAATTAATATTCACGTACATTATGTTATGTCAAAAAACAGGCTTTCCAGCATGGTACCTAAAGAGCGTGAATCCCACATCTATACTGTTGTTGAAACGGTTCCTTATCTTTGCTACAAGGTTTGAATAGGTAGATTGTACCTGACCGTGCTCCGAACCCAATCACCGAATGATGTCTCACGGTCGGTATAGAGCGAACGTAACATCGAATGCAGCATGAGGACTAGTCGTTGAATCCGATACTTGCAGAACGTGTCTCACAAGAGAAGCAAGGCTCGGCGCAGGTGACACAGCATAAACATCTAGCATCACATTGTCTCCAGGCGTGTTGCCATGCCCCGACAGCTATTCCTGTGACTTAGTAGAGGACGTTCAATTCATGCTACGATCTGGCCGCAATACATAGAAAAGCCGCCCCAACGGTAAGACCAATGTTGGTCGATGCCGAGACGCTTCCAGATTTCCCTCCTGTCGACCGTGGTTTTGTTGAAAATGCACTTCCTGCCCCGGCCACAAGATTCTTGCCGGTTACGGTCAGACCATGGGGCTCGCAATGCTAGCAGAAGATCATCATCATTTCCTAGAAAGGTGAAGATGATGTGGCTCAACTCTGTCAGCAGGCTCAGGCCAGATGATGGGCGCATGAAGACGATGGCTCCGTGCTGAGGATCGACGAGGATGATCTCGGAGTGTATGTAGATCGAGGCTCGGATGGTGCAATAAGAATATTATCCTCACGTTAGCACAGCTATCAATCACGAAGGTTTCTTTTCTATATCCACGGTGTCTTAAGAATGCCTTGTTCGTCTGCTAATAATTGCGCATACTCTCTCTGCATTCTTCGGCCAAGTTACGGAGTCGCCCGCGTAGCTCCCAATAAACGGCCAAACCTAGCTCCACCTTCTCCACAGTCGTCACCCGCTCTCGTCTGGAAGGACCTTGACCATACGATGTACACCTCTCTGTGCATGCTTCGCGACTACCGCCCAGTCTTGCCGATCAAACGCCCCAGCCTTGCCCTCCTCCTGCTTCGATGCGACCGCGTATCGACTCCAAAGATCGTTATCCACTGCTAAAGTCTCATCTGGTGGCAGCGCAGTCGACGCCTTGCTTTCCCCATGGAGGAAGTGATGGAGCTCAAGCTTGACCTTGTGCCCTTGCTTTTGTAGAACCCTTTGCAGTGCCTCACATTCATCCTCGCGTCGGGGACCGTTCTTCGTGGCTCCTTCTTTGAATGCAGTCTGCTCGCAAATTCTATCATACTGCGTCATTAGCTCTCGCGACAGAGAAATAGCGGATACGCCATTCTGATAAATGGCGTGGCCAGCGAGCTTTTCGTTAGCTGGCTCCTTGGGCCTTTCCGCGGCTGTCTCTGAGATGCCTTGTCGACTACTAGCTATGATGTTGTTGAAGGAGGCCTGTAGCTGAGCGTGTCGCATAGTACTTGACAATATTAGCAAGGATAGACCCGGACAGCGAGGTTTGACTCGGGGCGCACGTCTTGAGTGCTCGATCATCCAACGTGTTCTTCAGTCTTTGCCTCTGTTTTTCGACAGCATGGGTGTGGTTTGCGACTACTGCATTGCTTCCTTTTCTTATCTCCTTTGCCGCCGCTAGGGAATTACTGAAAGGGTTGTGAGCAATGGTTTCAGACTGGAGACGGAAGCTTATAAGCACGCTGAATGTCCGTGAGCTCCCTCTGAGTCCGACACATCGTTCAGATGTGTGGGCTGATTGTTTTCTCTACAAGACTTCGGCTTTTTGGTCTTGGTGGAGTCGATGTCTGCATCACCTGCGGCATGAGCGTCATTGTCACGTTGTGTACGCAAGCCAGATACACGATATAGATCGATCTTACCATATGACCGTTTGCCAATTTTAGCCATATCGCAGAAGCGATCTGGCTCTACCACAAGACTTGTTGATGTGCGAGGGTGTGGAGAGGAAATGTAGGGTGGACGGAGATTACGATGGTGCAGGTTCCTGTGACGGCACAACTTGTTGGCTCGGGATCAGAGGGATCCGCCTCACCAGCAACATGGAAAATCTCAACTGCCATCACTACGCGATTACCTGTCGCGACCGCTGTTGGAGTCAATCATGATCACGTGGAAGCTCAGCTGGTATATGGTCGAGACGGGCGGATAGGCTCTCAGGCGAGTAACTCTTGCGAATATCACGATAGAGGAGACCGTCGAGTCACTCGATTTTGCTTCAAGCTTGATAGCTGATTTCGGAATGGCTGGGTCTAGGTCCTTGTGTGAGCGCATGATTACAACCATATACAAAGAAGACCATCCAATCATTATCCGCTCACTTTATCATGGCTATCGTTCGTAGTAGAAATCGAAGTGGAGGCTCCGCTCTGTACGCTCATGTCCTCGTGAAGTCGTCATTGTGTTGGATTTCTGTGTCGCTTTGAATTCTCGACAGCTCATGATCACCGGAGACAGTAAGCTAAGAGGCTTGTGTACAGACTTCAATTACGGTCTAGCCTCAGGAATGCCAGGTCATCTATGCTGCATGACCCTCATTGTATGGTGGCGCTTCTGGGGCCATAGCCACAGTGCCGACATGCCTGCAAGAGTGTGCACTGGACGTTTTTCGACGTTCACTTCTCCTGGGTCTGCCCACGAATAACGTCGGCGCAGACCGTCCTAGATCAGATCAATGACCGAGGGACAGCCCCTGGAACGATTGGTTCCAATCGCGACCTAACACTTGCGATGACTGAGGACCATCATTACTGCTCCCGGGTCTGGAAGTAAAGGAAGAAGAGTGGTGAAGATTTGCTGAATCGTAGCTTCCAGAACTGAATGGTGATTGCATGTTGAGCGCTTGCTGGACATTATGAGGGTACGTATTTGGATACTGATCTAGGTGGTGAACATCGAAGTCGTTGCCTTGGAAGGGCTGGCCGTACAATTGCTGGAACGCCATGGTGTTGATGGCGTTGCTGTCCCGACTAGGATTCCAAGCCTGGTCGAACGCACCAAGCAATGCTTGCGTCGATCCAGCTGGTGTAGAAGTCGGATGCTGCCTCTGCTGACCGCGACCTGCATACTGATTCGTGTCACTACCGAAGGTGCTAGAAGTAGAAGGCCCCGCAATTCCAGGGATTTGAAGACCTCCAACAGGCGTTTGGAATGATGCAGGGTTGATTGCAGACATCCAGATGCGTGTCTTGTAGACTTTAAAAAGATCTGTGACTAAGGAGTTGAAGTTGATGTACTCGTCGGCGAAGTAATAGAATGTCAGCTTCTTCCAGTCCCTAAGAAATATTAGTAATTTATGTCAGAGCATGAATATTCCTTCGAGTCGTCGCTCACATTTGGAATTCGGCTTCTAGGATTTCCATATTGAGCCGATGTTCTATCACTTTCTGCTGACACACACGCTTCGCCTTCGCTTCGTTGCCCTCTTTATCCCTGAGGGTTTGGATTTCGTGTGGCTGGGCGAGGCGTTTAATCATCTTCGGCTTTAGCTCGCTGCTAGGTACGTCACCACCCTGGCCAGGTGAACCGCCCATGCCTCCAATGGTACTGTGTGACGCGTTTGGTTGGCCATTTGGATTTGGACCTGCGACTGTTCCATTTTGGCCGTGACGTGAAAACACCATTAACCACTGATAATGTTCTTGCATAAACTTTTCTCTGATCTCCTTAGCCTCGGCAAGGGGCACGCTCTCGCTAGCTACAGTACCCAGGTCTGCGCCTCTGTCTGCTTCAACGATGACCAAGTCACCTTTTCTTACATGCAGCCCAGTACCTTCTTGAGCGTAGAAAACATCCGCTCGCTGGGCCTTGAACGTGACCATATAAAGGAGCTGGTTCGGCCGGTTGGTATGGGCAAGGTGCTGCGGGCGACCATATCGGGTTTGCATATACGCTTGATGCATGTTTGTCGACGAGTGAGAAGTGCCCGGGCCTTCCATGCTTCGTAGTGAGGAGGGATCCGTGCGGGAGAAGTAGGATACTGCAAAATTGCGGTCTTGTAAATGTTCGAGTTCTAGACTTTGTTCTTGCATACTTTGAGAGCTAAAAGACTGGATATACTCACTACCTTCGCCTTGGGACAGGCGAGCCAATCCGTCGCCGTATCCTCCCGGGCTACCGTGCCTACCATTTGAGTAAATTCCGACATCTGCATAGGGAGTATTATCGTTTTGGTGATCGCTTGCTGAACCGATCGAATTTTGCCGTGTCGGAACATCAGCAAAGGAATGGCGGCGGCTCTGTGGTGGCTCTCCAATGCCCCCAAACCCTAGCGAACTCTGCCAGTGTCCTTTCTTAACACTCTCAATGGTTCTGTTCTCGGGAATGCCTGCGACTGCATGCTGGTTACTAGGTCTAGAAGTGTATTCACCGGACCTCCTTCCATTCAGACCCTCGTATTTAGGCGTACGAGACAAGTCAGCATCATCGGCGTCATAGAGTGCATACTCAGATTCTTCAGGCACACTGTCACGCATACGTTGCTGGTAACTCTGGGCAGTCTTACGTGCTGGGGCCGCCTGACCACGGTTTCTCTCTGTCTCCCTCTCCAGTTGATCAGCGGCTGCCTGGCGAAGCATTGCATTTTCCATGGCAAGTTGCTCAATTGTGCGTGCCTGCGTTGTGGTAAGCTGGACGCCCGAGTCCGATCCATTGTGGCTTTCCTCATCATCTTCAACTTCCTGGAGCTGCCCTAAGAGCGAAGGATCGTGCGATAGGTCACCCAACATGCTAGGACGTGAGGGTCTATGCTGCAAGCCTGTGTACGGCGCCCCATTACGAGAACGCGCGTATCCACCGTAACCTGCGTAGTTGTTCTGAGGCAGATTAGAAGACTCTGGATCTAACTGGCCAACGGAGTAGGATTGTGAGCGATACGTCTTTAGTGTCGGTTGGAGTGGTATTGCGAAAGGGATCGAAGACTCGGCAAGACTTTCCTGGCCAACAGGAGGGCTACGCAGGGGCTCCTCCCCACTGGGACCGACGGATGCCGGTGGTACCATACTAGTAGGTGAGGGTAGAACCTCCGTTAGGCGTTGTGGTAGAACTTTCTGTGAATCGTTGTTCCAGATAGTGCTACCCCAGGGAAACGAAGTGCTGGTGGAGTGACCACGGCCAAGCGTTGAGCCTGTAGCTGAGCCAGGACCACTTCCCCACAGTATTTGGTCCCCAGAGAGCGCTGTCGAGCTAGGACTAGCTGGAGAGAATGGTCCATTTCCGCCGAGAGATACTTTGCGGATTGGCGCTTGTTGGGTTTCATTTAGCCATGACGGACGGCGAGTGGGCTTGGAGCTGGGGTTACTAGTGACCGGTCGCAAGCGATGGTGATGATCTTGCTCGTCGTCAGAGGATGCGAGTGCCTCGGAATCTGGAGTAGATCCACGTATCCCAGCCTTTGACCTGTCAAGAAGCATTGAGGTACTGCCCCCAGGAAAGCCGCCGAACGAGGTGCGTTTTTTCTGGCTAGCCTGCGCTTGAGAGATTGAGCTGGAAGTCATAATGACAAACAGCTTCCGATTTTGCTGTAGGAGGTGAGGCTTAGAAGGTGAAGGTCATTCTCGAATTAAGGTGACTGTGTTTGCGGGTTAATCGATGGATGGCTAAGGTAACAGGCTTACATGGAAGTGGATGATGAGTGAAAGCAGACAAGGTGGGAAGGGCGGATAGAGAATAGTGAAAAGGGCCTGTCAAGAAGAGTGAAGTCATGCAGATTGTTACAGCCTGCTCACTGGTAACGATCTAGAAGACCCATCCTGTGAGGGAGGAAGAGATAGCCCAGTAAGGCTCAAGGAAGGCAATAGCTAAATAAGATCCTTGTGTGAAGGAAGTGATGAATTGGTGATCTTTGGATGGTGAAGATACTTACTTTGTAAACCGTGATTGACTGTAGAAGCTGACTTATAGCGGTCAGAGGCTGTGCATTATTGTTCCGAGACACCGGACAGCATGAGGTGGACATCAGTAACTTACCTTGGGCAACTCAAACAGAGTAATCGAGAGATTGACATGAAATAGTGAGATATTCTGATCTGATGGGAGACAACGTTTGACGAGAGTATACAGCTGATAAAGGTGTCAGTTCGTGTATCAAATTGCTGTATGAATAAAGGTTCGTTGGAGTTGCTTACACGGTCAACTAGATCGTGATGGGATAGCTCGACTCTAAACGCACCCGCGGCTCGAGTAAATTAAGTCTAATAGTGAAGACAGAAGTGATTGCTGGTGTGTATAGTAGAATGATGTATTGTTCTATGTTGGAATGGTAGTCTACGCACGGATTAGCATCTTCTGTAAGAACCAGGAATGAGACTCGCAACCGCAATGGACAGCTACTTAAGAGAAAGACGAGAAATCCATCTAGCGGCTCTATGTTTTACAATATAATTTCGGTCTGAGACCCCTCTATGTTCTCGAGGGAGAGGAAAGCTGCACGCCGTGATACCAATGGCCGTTTCCTATATACTGGTTATCTCTGACCTGTAAGAACATTCAGACTACGGGAAACACCTTAAGTAGAGATCGGACAATCTGCAGACATACCAGAAGAAAAAAAGCGGGTATAGTACACTCGTGCCTATGTATACATCCGCCCAACAGGAATGTTTGACAGCGGCGGCTCCTGTATTCTTGACAAACTGCGCCTTGCGCTTCTAGATCTTGCTGATAGTGCTCGTAACTTGCGTATATCAATGTCCAGAATGCTAGTCGCTCTTTGTCTTCCTCTTGTCGAAACCCCTTCTGTAAGGAGCTATATTTCAAGAGGAGGTAGCACAGTCAGGTGGAGCTGGGTGTAGTACGATCGACTCGAATTCGGACTTGAAGACGACGTTGGCGATCAAGGATGGTTGTATCCTGTACAGCGGTGAGGTTGACGAGTTGTCGAAAGAAGAAAGACGGCTCGATTTACGAAGCCTCGTTGGTGCTCTTGAGCGGGCGATTACTCGTAAAGATTACGGGGGCGGCAAGCCGATGAGATGTCGCCGTCCGCCGTGCCGTAGGGCATTGGTCGATGGAGGCAGTGGCGCGCTGCTTGTGTTCGTGGTGTGATCTTGATTTTCAAGAGGCGAATGGAGCGCAGTTGGGCATTGGGAACAGTGAAAAGAAGGGAGTTTGAACGCCAGGATGTTCCCCAGAGAAGGGTTTCCTTTCCAGGCGGGCACGGCGGGGAAGCTAGCTCGCTAGCAGATTACGGCGGGGCACTAAAAGCGAGAGGCGTTCGATCGTTCGTGCTCTGCAGCATCTCTTTGCCGGAGGAGAAATGAGGGGTGTCCTGTCATCTTCTACTCTGGCCAGGTAGGCCCTCCACCTTGCATTCAGGAGATCCATGGATGGATACACAGCATCACGGTACCTACTCAGCTCGTGATGCTGAGACCACAGAGCAAACCCAAACCAGGACGCTTGGCTTTACCATTACGTCTCGGCAGCCAACTCTGCCCTCGTCAGGTTTTGTCAAGTCGTCCTGAGTGAAAGGCTCGAGGAGGGCGACAGCAATTGAGGGTCCAGGCAAACCAGTTCACTTCAAGCCACAATCGGACCCTATTCAAACCCAGTCATTTGGGATACTTACCCCACATTTTACCTTGACGGCGAGGTCGTAGAGTGGTCCCTGAGTACTTACATAAGCTCTTGGGGGTGCAACAGGAGGACCCGCGTCGATCTGGCACGGACACCGTGTCACGCGCGCATGGTTACACATAATTATATTGGAGTGCTTTTTGATCTGTACTTTGCTTTTTGGTACACATGTACGAGTACACCCTTCCAGCCCCTCTCTTGCTCCTCATGCTAACATGGCATGGCTGCCAAAGCACTATCCTCGTCACTCGGATCGCCGATTCCACCAATAATTGTAGGGGCAAGTCTCCAGAGGTTCACTACTATAATCATCATTCTCCCATGGTTTTCGCGTACTGTTCGTCACTTACTTAATGGTAGGGTCAGAGGTTTGTACATCACATTGACCAAAAAGCTGTCCACCCCACTTCCCGAACGCCTCGCCAATGGCTAGTTTGCCCGCAGCAGTCTCCGAGATTCCTTTATGCTTCAGCCTTCCGCGGTATCAAGGCTTCCATTACCCACCTTCATTGCACTTTTTGCTCGTTCAATTTAGCTTCAAATTTAGCGAATTCCTCCATGGCTATTTCCTCTTCCTGATCAAGCACCTGCGTGACACCTTTGACTTCTTCGATCTGCATGAGCCTATTGTCAGCAATGCTGGGCTACCTGAAAACAGCACCGCAGATAACACACATAATGCATCAACATGCTCTCGATGCCATTCTTTAGGGTCACGGTGCTCGAATCACATGTTCGACAAGCTCCACGGAGCTTAAGCAGAACATTTCCGTTGTCAAATCCTCGGAATTCGATGTCACCACCGTCGTCCTGAATGGCGGGTCGAATCCTGGTCTCAAGGAGCTCCTTAATCATACCGACCACTTCGCTATCATTCTCGTTGTACCCTAATGTATCTTTCTCACCCACTTCCTGGCCGTACTTCGAGGATTTGTTCTCCACAGTATTGACAATTTGCTCTCCAGATGTGACTGCTTCGGTAATTAAACTGAAGACTTCTGGCTTCACGTGTGCCCAGTTGGCATCACTGGCCTTTGTAACGGTAATGAAGTCGGAGCCATAAAAGATTGATATTATCCCGTCGATATTTAGCAGACGTGCGGCCAAGGGCGAAGGATGAGGTGGGGCTAATGTAGATCTAGGCGAAAGATACTCGAGGAATGGGCTCGATAGGTTTGGTGGGAGAATGGTGTGGTTCGGAAGGAACTTGAGTGCCTTCTTTTTGCATTAGAATCCATTAATGAATGCAGGAACTCCAAAGGCTCACGTCAGCGTTTGGTGTATTCTCCGTCTGGATGAAGATTGATCGGATACCAACAACAGACCCTTGCGGTCCGGAAGGGAATTGTGGATGAGCACATTGTGCTACCAGTCTGGGCCTCTTATTAGACTCTATGAAGATAACTTTTCGTGTACTCTGATAGAATGCCCGATAGCTCTGGGGACCGACTTGTGGTGCTATCTTAGAGTTGCGTAGAATCTTGAGGGGTAACGACGGTTTAGGGGTGAGTATCAGGATGCGCGCAGTCGCCATGATACCAACCAGACGCAAACGTTGTATGTCAAGGTGGGGCGTGGTAAGAGCTTTGTGAATAACTCTTACCTTGCGTTATTGATGGCGCAAAATTAGCCGCGATTAGAAGGTTCACCCCCCAATGGTCCACGCTTTAGGTATTCCCTCCAGAACTATAGACTTTAATAGTTTACTTTTACTTATAAACTTATAGTACTCCTTTAACTAATTAATCTTTATTACGAAACCTTTCTAGGAATCCGTCCCGTTATTAAATTATTAGAACTTAGTATATAAGCCCCAGAGTACCCTACACCTCGGTGACACAAACCATTGTACACTAGCGCGCTCTCTGCCAAGTCGCTAGTGTACAATGATTTGTGTCACCGAGGTGCCCTACGGTCTACGGAGTATACTTAGTAGAGCTTAAGACCCGGAGCTCGGAAGTACAAACTCCGGGTGATAAGGCTAGACCATTTAGGGGTATGGCCTATTGGGTGAAACCTTCTAGTTCTACATGCACCTTAATGGCTTTTCTGCCGTGTCTGCTACCTAATTCTTGATACTCTATAATTAGGATGGCTTCCCTGACCTTCAATCTCGATCTTGACGCGTAGCGACCCGGCTTTGGGCAGGCTGAATTCTGGGGCTACGAAAGATGACAAGCGAATGCGGATTATGCCACCATACAGCGGCAAAGTACAAATGCCCGTCCTGTCAATTACACTAGTAAGCACTGCTAATTCTTGCATTCCTACGACAGATCTGTATTGAAAGGCTCACAGTTGTTCCATTGATTGTTACAAGACTCATCAGAATGTCCATGCGGACAACTCAGGCCCTACAATAAGTCACCCAGCTCCAATTGGTTTACCTCCGAAACCTCCACCAGCGGCACCCCGTCTCAATCCCCTAGATGCCCATCCAAGAAGCGGCGATGCTTCGAAGATATTCTGCGTATTTGATTCTCAGAAATCGTCTACCGAGTTTCAGCGCCTCTACATTCAGTATCCCAGATTACAAGCCCAGCTGAGAGAAATCTACGAAGCTACGACCGAGCCCTCGAACGACCATCTTGACGACTGTGCGCCCAGCAGAGGCCGCGGTAACCGGTACCGTGGCAGAGGAAGAGGTCGAGAGCGGGGATATCGACGAGGAGTGGGTGCTTCAGGGTCCCACGAAAAAGGCTTCAAGGCTGGCCTCCACCAGTTGAGAAAATCAAGGCATCTGGAAGGCGGTGATGGTGAAGGGTTGAGGGAGTTTTGTAGGGTTATGGTAAGCTTGAATGAGAAAAACACACCAAACACTGCGGCGAACTGACGTAGAATCGGCTTCGATGCCATCCCATTTCTTGAGTCTGCAGGGCCAGTTTCGCAAGCATTCACTATGATTGTGATTCCCCAAGGAGGTGAAGAATCCTTGAGCATTGTGCAGGAGCTAAATTATCCACTATGCTATAAATGCCAGCTTCACTTTAACACCAATTCGATATAATATCCCGAATCGCAGTTCAAACCATGATGTGAACGTTCTGCTTCAATCAGAGGAGCCATATCGCATAAACATTACTCGTAAATCACAGCATATAGTACCTATTTGCAATTCGCAACAAAGTCGGTTCTTATCGCTGAAACCAATTAAACCTTTTCTTGGTATTTTCCCCAATGCCTGGCGCTTCGATCTGCAGACTTCGTTCGTAAAGTACCTGGAAAACACGCGTTAGTATTCAGGCCCAGAAAGGGCAAAAGGGTTGACATTGATGCTTAACAGTGTAGGAAGGAAGAGATGGTTCCGCTGCGATGTACACGATGACCCGGTGTAGAAGACAAAGAGATTTCGGGCTCACGTCATCATCTTTACAGAACCGTCCATCGAGCACCAAGCGCTGTACTTCTTCGTTTCGTGCTATTGTTGGATAGCCGACCTCTTGACTCTTCCGAATGCTGACTATGACCTCACCAATGATCTCAAACTTTTTCCAATTGATGCGCTCGCCCTCTCCGCTATCCACGTAAGTTTTATTGCCCTGCTCAGCAAGGACAAGGTCCCGGCGATGAAGTGGCAGGAAGGGGATTCGCGACGATGCCGTATTTTCAAAGGCCAAACGGTAGGCAAAATGGCTTTTTTGGGTTCCCATAAGAATTTCAAGCCGCATGAATTGCTTCTGTGCCTCTGCTGGGATCAGCTCTCGCGTCAGTAACAATCGATGTACAGCTGTTCCATTCACTCCGGCAATCACTGCACCCAAAGAGTTATAATTGTTCAGATGGCGCAATTTCCACGCCACTCCCATAAACTTCTCCAGAGCTTTGGCTCGATGCTTTGGTTTGTCGCGGAGCAGTACCATGTTAGTGACCCAGAATGCAACGTGGTTGAAATGATGTATCATACGGTTCACATGCTCGAGGCTCTTGCATTTGTCTTTTTGATCAGGTTGAAGGCTGACATGCCTTATTAAATCACGTGGCTTGATTGAGGAATACATGATCCAATCGATACGGGTAAGTTCTCGAGCAATTTGCTCCTCAGGTATCTCCATTAGCTGGTGCCATTGGACTTTCGTGAGCATGTTTCGAGATATAGGCGTCAGAAGTTGCGCTTGACGTTGAGCATTTTCGACAGTGTTTGGTAACGTCGGAAACGAGCTGGTGGATTGACTGTCTGATCTACTGATGCTGGACGTCGAAGACAGCGATGCAGAGATCCTGTTAAGTTGAGACGTTGGCGCTTTCTCTATGTTAGCGTGGTCAACGACGTCCTCTGTCGAAGAGTCGGCAGTGAGCGTCGGAGAGTCTGCATTGAGAGTCGAAGCCGTGCTTTGAACGGATGACATTGTTAGGAAGCTATCTATAGTGTTTGCTCTACTTCGAGTCTTGTCTGAGCAGGCCCACTCAGTATCGTCGTCTTCGGATACAATGTCCAAGTGTGGACTGATGTCTGTGCTAGCAATGGCGTGTTCTTGTGATGTTGTCAAACTCTGCATGAAGCCGGTCATGATCCGTCGACTTAAAGGGTGAGCGAAATCGCCGGGATAATGTGATACCCATTCCTTGAGGATGTTCAAAAACCTCAGCTGCGAGGCCATTCGGGTCAAGTATGGAATCTCTGTATCATTCAGCTCTTCAAAGCGGCAAATGATTGCCATGACCAGAGTAGATGGTGCGGCGAACTTTCGATAAAGACATAGGAAGATGATCGCAAACTTGGCATCCGACTTCGAAATAGGCTGTGACAAGAGCCGATCGACTAGATCCTCGAAGGACACCCCTGGCTCTCTAGAACTCTCGTCCCTGCTCACCTGCGTTTCATCCTTGGTTGGATCGACAATATCAGGGTCAGCGGCACTGTTCTCCATATTCTCGCTCGTAATGTAGAGCGGTTTTGCACTCGTCCCAGGTGTGTTCGACGATTCAGAAGGATGAGATCTTACCGGAAACTCAAATCCAGTCATCGTATTTGCTGCATTTCGTGCTCTTCGATTAGGACTCCTTAGAGAAGACTCGTCATCACTAGCATCTATAGAGGGTCTGGAGCCTGGCGGTCCCGAGCAACCAGGCAATCCATTCGAACTCCATCGAGGAGACTTTGAACCTCCTAGATGTTCGACTCCAGATATTCCAGGCGCGGACCAGCCGGGCGAATGTGATCTTTGTGTGGTCACTCCCAGGTTTCGAGATATTGAATTTGTGATCTCGGAGGCAGCACGGCCATGTTTGCTCTTGGCTGTTCCAGGATTGGATGAATGGAGGGCCGCATGAGATTGCGTGTTAGTCAACGCGCGCGGACGCACAGATCGCTCAGTCTCGGGGGCTTCCTCATCTTCGACTTTTCCTTCCCCTGTGCCTTTACACAGTCAACAGAGGGACAATTAGTTATTTTCGAATTTTGTGGACAAAATCGTTTGGCTGAAAAGACGAGGGGGGGCAAGAGAAGGGAGACCTACCACGCCGTTCTAGCATAATGTTCCTTAATATAACAGAAATACACCTTTTGTGGGTTTCCGGTGCGGATGCTGAAGTCTGGAATGTTTCTATTCCGTGCAAGGAGCCACAAAACTCTTCTACTGAATCCGGGTCAACCTCCCAAGTTTTGAAAGGATTGTCACATTTGGCGGATACGAGTACCGTGGGCACAGAATTCTTGGACAAGGCTTCTGGTGATCGCATGCAGTGTGAGCTTAGGTATATCACGTAGCGTACAGAAATATGCAGTCCTCGGGAAAATGCTCCCAGGACTGCATTTTGAATGGCTGTTGGGTGACAGAATGAGCTGCGAGGACTTGGAAAGACTCACTCAATAGATTTGGCATTGGAGCTATGCTAGTCTGATCCATCACGTCGTACAAGGCCAACACGCCATCAATGTCCGGCCAATTCTGGTCTCGCACCTTTTCAGGCCAGCGCACTTTCTGTTCTGCCGTGATTTCCACATCTTCCAATCCAATTTCAAGCAGTTTAACGATTGATATCCTACCCTCCAAGGACACCTTCTTGCTTGATACACGTGACGGGGTAGCCTTCTTCAAATCCAACGCACAATGCACAAAGGTGGATTTTCCCACAGCGGGGCCGCCTAGGACTGCAAGCGCAACTTCGTGAACATCGCCAGAGCCTTGAACCTAGGATTTATATAAGCATGTTTTCTTGTAGTACTGATGTTTTGGAACGGGGTACTTGACAGATTTCCCTATGGCGTTGTATTGGGAAAATGTGTTGCTTGGTGGGAGAGGAAGGAGAAGACAGCGAGCCTGAACCGGTGTCTGAAGCCTGACTCTCCCTTTTAGGTCTTCCTATAGATGTTTGCTGAGAGCGTCGGTGCTGCTGTGGCTCTTCGCTTTGACCCAGGGGTGCCGACTTCACGCGCTCCTTGTATTGAGAACGACATCCAGAATCTTTGTCCGGGATGTTCTGAGAGATGCGCGTACCCCTCGAAGCTACTCCGTAGGACCTGGTCTTTTTGGATGACCCTCGAGGCTCCATCACGAAAGAGCGGACCGCATCATTTCGGGCACTCTATCCGGTCCAGAGGCCACGACGCTGGGGCATGGTATAAGAGACCTTGGCACACGACGACCTTGCAAGTTGCTAGGATATGACGCAAAGCCGGAAACAGTACTGCACAGTAAGAGAATAAGACTGAGATTATCCTGTGGAAAGGGTCGGAATTGTCCGTGGAAAGGACCACCGAAGGCGAGAAACGAAGGTTTGGTTCGCTGGTAAGTACCTTAGCAGAAGTCTTAGTAATTAGTATACTACCCCTGATTCGTTAATTCTACATCCTTTTCTAAATTACCTATACCTACCAAAACTAATATCGTTCTAAAACTTTGATTAAATACTATATAACTCCTAATAATCTAAATGCTTCTAGTATTTAGAATATATAGAGAATATAGTTAAGAAGATATCTTTAAAGTTTAATAACTTTCTTAATTATCCTTCTAATAGTATACCTAATCTTCTAGAAATCTTTATACTTAATAAGCTTTATAAGAAGATTTATTTTAGCTAGAATTTTATAACATAGTAAATTATTATCTTACTCCCTTTATATATATATATATATATTAAATAATTATATTTTAGAGGTTAGAGTTTATATCTATATATTAGTAGATAAAAAAGGTCTTATAATATATAACTATATAGTTATTATATAGATATAGAATTAGATATTTTAGATATAATAATTATATATATATAGTTTTTAGTTTTCTAAAGAAGTAGAATTAATAAATTAGAAGTATAGTAATATAGTTTATTTACTAAAATAGTATTATAATATATATTAAATAAGTTCTACTTTTAAGTAGATTTAGAATTTATATATAATAATAAATAAATATTTTATTTAAGATAAATATATAAATAAGTAAATTATAATACCTAACTCTAATATTAATAGTATAGTTTTTAAAAATACTACTTATAAATCCTTCTTATAATACCTTAGATAGGTATATCTTCATCTATAAATATTATTTATAGATAAGACTCTACTAGGGCGCTTAGAGTAACTTAGTAGGATTTAGATACTTAATATTAGAAATACCTTGAATTATCTTAGATTACGAATTTATTTAAGCTTATTTAACTTAATACTCTAGCTACTCTAATAAATAAGAAATAATTAGTTAAAATTTTAAAAAGTTATTATATAATAGCTATTAAGGATATTTATAAGAAGGGGGAAGTAAGAGAGAAGAGGAGATAAGTTAAATATTTATATATAATAATTTTAATTAAAAATTCTATTTATAAAATTCTATTTTAATTAGGAATAAAAATAACTTTTATAAAGAGATCTTAAGTTACTTACTTTTAATACTAGATACTAAACTTTAAAAAACTTTAAAAATAA
>JAABUW010001821.1_pt1 | contig 34052 bp, 32 predicted proteins | sample 5560081 | NCBI WGS metagenome assembly JAABUW01 (sample SAMN10711882, study PRJNA513363) | rock metagenome | isolation source: Antarctica rocks | place: Antarctica: Victoria Land, Knobhead sud | reverse complement strand
GGGGGGGGGGGTGGCGGTCGCGGTGCCGTCGATGCGCCGGGGGCTTTCGGATGACGCGCGGCTGGTGGGTGAGATCCGTGCGGGGTTAACGCGGGCGGGTTACCGTGGCGATCCGTTGCCGTTGTTGCGTGCGCGGGACGGCACGTGGACGCGGGCGCGTTGGGATCGGGCGTCGGCGGAATGGGGGTCGCGGGGCGGCCCGACCTGACCGGGGGTCGGTAGGGGCGGTGTCGCGGGCCGTCGGTGGGGGCCGGGCCCGCGGGATGTGAGTCCGGTGGCCTTGGTGGTCGGATCGGCGGGGATTTCGGGGGGTCGCGGGTGGCGAATTCGGGCGGGCGTGGGTCGCTTGGGCGGTCGTCCGCGGGTCCGGGTGGAGGATCGGAGGCCGAGGGCGTCGGCGGTGCGGGCGGTCCGGGGTTGGGAGCCGAGGGGGGTGCCGCGTTGGATGCCGTGGCGGATCTGTGGGAGCCGGTCGTCGGGGTCGGCGATGCGGTTGACCTGGTCGAGCCATCCGGGGCCGCGCGGTGCGGTGCCGGGGTCGATCCGGGGTATCGGCGGGGCGTCCGCTGGCCGGAGGCTGGACCAGGGCCAGTCCTGGGCGCGTGCGAGGAGTGCGGCGCGGAGGGGGTTCCGCTCGACGTAACGGAGGACGATACGGAGGTGGTCGTCTCCCTGGATGGGGAATGCCTGGAATCGGCCCTGCCCGACGTGTCCGGTGGACTGGTCGTGGCGGTGGTATCGTCGGACGTGCGAGGTCATGAGCCACTGCATCCCTGTACCGAGGTCGCCATCGGCGCTCGTGCTATCTGCCGACCACTCTCCGATTCATCTCATCGAAATTGTGCCGGAATTTCAATCTCTCCGGATTTGATGAGAAAAATCTTTTTAGAAATCATTTCCATCACCGCCGCAGAAATCTTCGTGTGTTCCACGGACAAAAAAGATATTCCTTCCATTTTCATAATCGACAGCGCACTTCGGTCAGAAATTTCAGTGCTCGATAATTCCAAATGAGTAATTGTATTAAACTTACTTATATGAATAATTCCAAAATCTGAAATTTCTGTACCGGACAAAATTAATGTTTTTATTGGCAAATTAACATTTAGTGAAATTATTCCAGTATCATTAATTCTGTTAAACGATAAATCTAATAAATTTATATTTGTTAAATTGTTGATAAATTCCATTCCTTTGTTAGTAACAAATGTGTGAGAAACATTTATATTTTTTAAGTTAGTACATTTTGAAATATTGAGTAAACCAGTGTCGTCGATACGTGTTTTGGAAACGTCGAGATTCCGTAGGTTTGTTAGTTCGAACAAGTTCTGCAAGCCAGGGGAGGAGATGCGTGTGTTGGAAATGTTGATCGATTCGAGTTTTTTGATCTTGGTAAGCAATTGTATTGCAATATCTCCTATATTATTGTTGGCTAATGTCAGCTCAATCAAACTTTTGCTAGTCAATAATTTTATAACATCAATGTCGCTTAAATTGTTGTTAGACAGATCCAGAACTTCGATAGATGGCAACTTTGACAATTGTTCTAGATCGGAGGAAGAAATTGCATTAGCGTTACCTGAAAATGAAAAAAACCTTAGATCGGCTAGCAGTTCGAGCGATTTCGTAAATCCTTTGTTCAATTTTGTTCGGTTTGCCGATATGTCAAAAATGTTCCTGTTGTTTTGGATAATCGCCAAAAACGAATCGTTCTTTATATCTGTATCATCGCATAAAATGCGCGTTAGGCTTCTGAGGTCAGCAAGTCTCGCAATCTCGCTATCCTTGAGTTTGGTCCCAGAAATATCAATGGTTTCTATATTCAAAAATTTCGTAACTGTGTTAATGAAGTTACTTCCTACATTTGAATCTTTTAATTGCAAATGCTTTAGAGATTTTAAGTATTTAATATTATTGATATTGTTAAAATCGATATTTTTGCATCCTGTGAAACTTATGGAATAAGCATCTCCGAATTTGTTTAGGCTGACGGCGCCGCCATTACGTCTAATTTCTTCGATGGCTTGAAGCTCGTTCGAATCCTGTGCTTCGGAAAAGTTAACAATTAAAAACATACATGAATATAAGTAAATGTTAATTTTGCAAATAAATAAAACCGCCCGAATCACCTCAAATTTGGTGGTGTTGAGCATCTCAATTGCCTCCAATAAAAAGAGATCCATCCTCGCCATCAATAAAGACCAACCCCCGAACTCGCGCGCTGTCGATCGCACCAAGCATGTCGTGTTGATTATAGCCACTTCGGGTTAATTTTACTAGGCCGAGTGAACAAATCCCAGGGGTTCTGGGCAGGATAAGCGGGCTTCAACCTCCACATAGCCGACTGGAGCGTTGCCGATGCGCCGCCACGAGATCGCCGATGGCCTCTGCAGTCGGGTCTGACCCAGCACCGCGACCTCGCGGACCATCTCGGCGGCAATCCGCACCTTGGGCCGGAACGCGACCGCATCGGGGATGTGCGCCTTCTCTCGCCCGGCCCGGGCCTCGGGCGTGACCTAGTGGGTCACTTGCCTCGTCAATGGCCATTCTGATCGGGGAGATTATTATGCAAGTCCTTCAAATCGAGCGAAATGTGACGAACTATCAATGGTCAGGCTCGAGGCAATCGACCCACTAGGCCCAAGCCTACTTTTCGGATAGCCTCTCGGTCTCGGTCAGTTGGGCTTGTAGCCGGGCGGGCATCCGACTGTTGAACCTACTGGCTTCCAGCCGGTCAGCGGTTCCGTAACATCAATGATGTAATTGGCAATATTGCTAACCATAATGCTAACGTAATATTCACTAACAATTCTATCCACAAATTCCTGTGAATCATTGTTTATATCTATAAACATATCGCGATAGGTGCGATCGCGATATCGTTGCAGGTCTTCGAACCCTGGCCCCAGAGGAAAGTGCGTATTGTAATAATTGAGAAGAGAAAGCTTGTAGTATGGACTCTTGTTACTAATGTTCGGATTGTGACGGAGTTCAAAGCCAAACACCGGTGGATTGCTAAAAGGGGCGGTATTTTGCCTTACAAACAATAAAATGTGTATAGTTTCATGCGATATTACATTTACGGCCAATGCTGTTCCGCAAGCGCGAAATTCCCGGTTATCTGCGGAAATCGAAAGACTTCGAATGCCTTGCGCGTTGAGGGAGCCAACGCCTAGGTTGGCTGGATTATCCGTCTGATCAATTCTGAGCCTGATGGTATCTAAACCACCAATTTCATCTATTAACGTATGAAATGATATACTTCTAATGTAAAGATCATTAATCAATGCACTGTAGTAAGCTCTAAATGCGTCAAGCTCTTCACGCGTAATCTTTCGCAGTCCGGATGGATCGGAGGAATTCGTTGAGCTATTTCCGACGAACCGATAGAGGTCCGGATCCCCCCCCGCGAATCCGCTCGGGTCCTCGTCGAGGAACCGCCCCGTCGCCGCGTCGTAGTACCGGGCCCGATCGTAATACTCGCCCGTCGCCGCGTCCAGCTCCATCCCCGAGTACTTGAACCGATCTCCCGCCGCCGGGATCGACTCGGCGAGCACCGTCCCGAACACCCCGTAATCGACGTGGTCGATCGCCGCCCCCGAGTTGCTGATGAGGTCGTTGACCGATCCCAGGCGGTCGGTCAGGTACCAGGCCACCCCGGCGGACGTCTGCCGGGCCAGCACCTCGTCGATCGCCCCCGGGACGGACAGGTACCGCGCCGTCACCGCCCCCGAGCCGTTGAAGTCCAGCAGCGGCGTCTGGCCGTCGTACAGGGTGTACCGCGTCGCCCCGCCCTCGACCACGGCGATCGGCCGGTTCAGGGCGTCGTAGGTGTACCGGGCCACCGTCGTCGTCACGCCACCGACAACGTTGTCGACCTCGGTGAGCCGATTGCGGTAGTCCCACTTGAAGAGCGTCTGATTGCCCGTGGCGATGGCGGTCCTGGTGATCAGGTTCCCCTCGGCGTCGTAGGCGTAGTTGTTCGTCCCGTCGCCCGTCAGCCGGTTCCCCGTCCCGGTCGAGTACCCGGTCGTGTTGCGGTTGCCGTTGGCGTCGTAGCCGAAGCCCTCGGCGGCGAACGACGCGTTGGTGTGGGCGGCCGAGGTCAACTGGTCGTCGGCCGTGTAGCCGAAGGTCGCCGTGTCGGTCGCCGACCCGCCGTTCCAGGTCCGCGCCTCCTGGGTGAGGCGGCCGGCGGCGTCCAGGGTGTAGCCGTAGGACGAGATCGTCGCGCCGCCGGCGGTCCGGTTGGTCTGGGTGGTGAGGCGGTCGGCGCCGTCGTAGGCGGAGGTCGTCGCCGCGACCACCTGGGTGCCCGCCGGGTCGGAATAGCGCGTCAGGCTGGTCATGCGATCCGCCGCGTCGTAGGCGATCGCGACCCGCTCGGGGGCGATGCCCGACCCCGAGGTGCCCGACTGCGACAGGCCGGCCAGTCGGTTGCGGGCGTTGTAGGTGTAGGCGTCCTGGCCGCCCAGGCCGTCGGACAGGGCGGTGCGATTGTCGGCCGCATCGTAGGCGGAGGTCAGCACGACGCGCGGCAGCCCGGGCGTGCCCAGGTCGTCGACCGAGGTCGGGCGGCTGGCGGCGTCGTAGCCGTAGGCGTACTGGCTGAAGGCGTCGCCGACCCCGGTCGTCCGCCCGGCCGCGTCGTAGGTCGTGGTGATCGTGTTGGACGGCGACGAGCCGACCCAGGTCTCGGCGGTGGGGCGATTGTCGGCGTCGTATCCGAACTGGCGGACCCGGCCGTCGCGGTCGGTGACCTGGACGGCGTTGCCGACCAGGTCGTAGGCGGTGGCGGTGACCTGGGAGCGGGGGTCGGTCGCGGTGGTGACGCGGTCGGCATTATCGTAGCCGTAGGAGGTGACGTTGCCGACCGGGTCGGTGACGGAGAGGAGGCGGGAATGGGCGTCGTAGGCGTAGCTCGTCGTCCCGCCGCCGGCCGGGGCCGTCCGGCCGATGGGCCGGTCGCGGGCGTCGTAGGCATAGGTCGTGGCGTGGTTGAGCGGGTCGGTGACACTGGTCAGGTTGCCGACCGGGTCGTAGGCGGAGGTGGTGGTCAGCAGGGTGGTGCCGTCCGGGGAGGCGGTCGCGGAGGTCCGGCGGTTGAGGACGTCGTAGCCGGCGGATCGGACGTGGCCGAGCGGGTCGGTGACCGAGGTCGGATTGCCGTCGGGGTCATAGGCGAACGTGTAGACCCGGGAGGTCCCGCCGCCGGGGTCGTCGGGCAAGGTCTCGGACTGGAGTCGCCCCAGGTTGTCGTAGGCATAGGTGGTGATGTTGCCGTCGGCGTCGGTGGCCGAGGTGACCTCGCCGGCGGCGTCATACGCGACGGAGGTGGAGTGGCCCAGGGCGTCGGTCGTGGTGAGGGGGCGGTTGTCGGCGTCGTAGGCGTAGGTCGTCTGGTGGCCGAGCGGGTCGGTGACGCCGGTCAGGTTCATCCCGTCGTAGGCGTAGGACGTGCGCAGCCCGGTCCCCTGGTTGGCCGGGTCGACCATCGTCGCGACCCGGTCCCGGGCGTCGTAGGTGTAGGTGGTGACGCGGCCCAGGGCGTCGGTGACGCTGGTCAGGTTGCCGTCGGGGTCGTAGGCGAACCGGGTCGCCTGGCCGGCGGCGGCCTGGACCGGGTCGCTGGCCGTGAGGACGCGGCCGGCCGGGTCGTAGGTCCGGGTGGTGACGTGGCCCAGCTCGTCGGTCGCGGTCAGGACGTCGCCGGCGGCGTCATACGTGAAGCCGACCGAGGGGCCGCCCGGGCCCGGCAAGGTCACCGAGTCGACCCGGCCGAGGGCGTCGTAGTGGTAGGTCGTGACGTGACCATTGCGGTCGGTGTCGGTGAGCACCTGGCCGGCCGCGTTGTAGGTCCAGTCCTCGTGGAGCGTGTCGGGGTCGGTCCGGCGGGTGACGTTGCCGTGGGCGTCGAGCGTGGAGGTGGTCGTCAGGCCGCGGAAGTCGGTGACCTGGACGGGGACGCTGAAAGTCGGGTTGTAGGCGATTGTCATGGAGCTGCCGTCGGGGCGCGTGACCCGGGTCACGTTGCCGAGCATGTCGTGCTGATAGGACGTGGTCCGGGTCTGGCCGGTCGTCCGCGGATAGGAATTGGTCTGGCCGGTCGTCCACGGGTCGGTCTCCGAGGTGACCCAGCCGTTCATGTCGCGGGCGAAGGTGGTCGCCTGGCCGACGGCGTCGGTCGAGACGATGGGATGTCCCATGGCGTCCAGGGTCAGCGTCGTGGCGTGGCCGTTGGGATCGGTGACGGACCCCTTGTAGCCCCCGGGCAGGGGGAGCGGGCCGCTGCCACCGGCCGCCAGCAACCCCTGCTCCTCGGCCCCCCCGACCAGGGTGGTGGAGGTGCCGTCGAAGAGGGTCTCCCCGGCCAGGCGGCCGAAGCCGTCGTAAGAGGCCGTGGCGGTGCGGTTGTTCGGGCTGACCTCGGTGGTGATCCGGTGGTTGGCCGGCGTCGCGTAGCCGTATTGGGTCACGTCGCCGGCGGGGTCGACGGCCCGGGTCAGGTTGCCGCCGGAGTCGACCGTCAGGGTGGTGACCCGGCCGGCCGGGTCGGTGATGGTGCTGATGTGGCCGGAGGCGTCGTAGGCCAGGGTGGTGACCCGGCCGACCGGGTCGGTCATGGTTTGGAGGGCGCCGGCGGCCGGCCCCGAGGCCACGTAGGCGTAGGTGGTGGCATTGCCGTTGCGGTCGGCCTCGGAGACCTCGCGACCGAGCGTGTCGAACCGGACGACGGTGCCGTCGGGGTAGGAGCGGGTCCAGGTGCCGTCGGGATTGCGGGCCAGGGCCGAGGTGTCGCCCATCGCCTCGTAGCGCGCGGGTCGCGACCGGCCGGAGAACGCCCCGGCCGCGAACTTCGCCCCGGACAGGCCCGATGCGACCAGAGTCGGCATCGTCTCCATCACATTCGCGTCCGGGTTGGAGCTCAGGGTCTCGAGCTGCCCGTTATTGCCGTCGCCCAGGATCAGGTCGGGCCGGCCGTCGCCATTGAGGTCGGCGGCGACGATGGGGACCGGCTCGGTGTCCTGGCTGAGGGGTGTATCGTTGCGGTAGTCGACCTCGCGTCCCCAGGTGCCCGACGGGCTCCCGGGCAGGACGAGGGTCCCCCCGTCGTAGAACCCGGTCAGGGCCACGTCGAGCTGGCCGTCGCCGTAGAAGTCGCCCGCGGTGAGGTCCAGCGACGCCGCGACGTCCCGGCTGGTGAAGGTGCCGGTGATGCTGAATTGGCCCGTCCCATTGTTGGTCAGCAGGTCCACGACCGGATAGTTCTGCGACGAGACGGTCTCCACGACCGCCAGGTCGAGGGCCCCGTTGGCATGGCCGGTGAAGTTGCCGACGGTCACCGAACCGTGGGGGATGCCGTTGATGGGGTCGATGATGTCGACGGCCTGGGAGGCGGTGAAGCGGCCGGAGCCGTCGCCGAAGACGACCCTGAGGCGGCCGTCGCCGGTCCCGGTCACCGCCAGGTCGAGGCGGCCGTCGCCGTTGAAGTCGCCGGCGGCCATGGCGTGCGTGCTGCCGTAGAAGGAACCCAGCGGGCCGCCGGCGATCGGCGTGTCGACCTCCGCGCCGAAGGTGCCGTTGCCGTTGCCGGGCAGGACGGCGATCGTCGCATCCCCCCGGAGGATGGCCAGGTCGAGGACGCCGTTGACATGGCCGGTGAAGTTGCCGACGACGACCGTGCTGGGCGTCCCCGCGATCGCGTAGGTGGCCCCGAGGTCGAGCCCGCCCGAGGCGTTGGCCGTCAGGATCGTGACGCCCGAGGCGGTCAGCTCGGCCAGGTCGGCCCGGCCGTCGCCGTTGAAGTCGCCGGCGGCGGCGCCGACCGGGGCGGCCGCCGCGGCGGTCCCGGAGGCGGGCACGGTGAGGCCGAGGGTGCCGTCATTGCGCAGGAGCCTGGCGGTCCCGTCGGCGGCGACGACGGCGACGTCCTGGACCGGCCCGGCGGGCCGGTATCCGAACCGCTCGGTGCCCCGGCTCCCGGCGGTGACGAGGGCCGGGCCGGTCGGCGACGGGGCGTAGACGTGCTGCAGGCCGCCGATGCTCCAGCCGGCGCCGAGGGGGCTGGCGGCCGCGTTGACGACGTTGACGGAGCCCTTGAAGGTGCGGGACGTCGTCGTGCCGCCGTAGGCGTGGGTGACCGTCATGGAGTAGGGGTAGGGGCCCGTGCCCAGGGCGGTGGCGTCGACCTGGAGCGGGACCCGGTAAGCCTGCTCATCTTGCAGGCCGCCTGGGGTCGGGTGCGTGACCGCCGGGTCCAGGGAGCCGCCCAGGGCGGCCCGGGCGTCGATCGACGTGAGGGCGAGAGAGTTGGAGGCGATCTGGGTCCCGGGCTCGAACTGGACGACCGGCCGGGGATCGGCCTGGAGCGAGCTGTACTGGAGGTCGAGGCCGCGGGCCTGGCCTTGCGACGCGTAGGCGGCCGTGGCGTAGTCCTGGAGGTAGGCGCCGTTGACCAGGTCGGCGTCGGATGCCAGCAACGGAGCGGCGCTCGGGGAGGCCTTGGTGATGACGTTCACGGGGGGGCCGCCGCCGGGGAGCCCTCCCCCGGGGGCGGAGCCGTTGGCGCTCGGCGGGTCGCAGCCGCAGCCGCCGACGGGCGGGCCGTCGGCGGGGACCTCGGGCGCCGCGATGATGCAACTGGAGGCCATCAGGCCCCCGTCGATCGTCGCGAGCGACCGGCCATCGGCGCTGACCCGGAGGTGCCCGGTGACGTCGAACCCGCCGCCGATCATGTTCATCGTCATCAGGGCGAGGATGCTGCCCGGGGCCAGGCCCTGGGTGTTGGGCAGCGTGATCGTGGCCGGGGTCGCGAACCTCAGCTCGGGGCCGTCGACCCCGACCATCGAGCCCGGGACCACGCCGGGCGGCAGGACCTCGCGGAGCTGGGCGACGGGCAGGGCGGTCAGGGTCAGCTTGCCGGCGAACGGCCTGCCGTCGGCCGTCCGGGCCCCGCCGGCGGCCACGTGCAGCACGACCCCCGGCAGGGCGGGGCTGGTCAGGTCCCGCGCCCTGGAGGCGTCGACCGTGGCGAAGTCGGTCGCGTGCGCCAGGTCGACCTTGGGCAGGACGATCGGCCGCGGGACGACGTTGGCGACCCCGGCGTAGGTCGGGTGGCCGAGGAACTGCGGCGTCGGCGCCATCAGCATCATGTAACTGCCGGCGGCGTCGGCGTGCGGGCCGTCGAGCATGAGGGGCCCGGGCCGGTCGGGCACGCCGGCGATCGTGAACCCCCCCAGCGCGTCGGTCTTCGCCCCCAGGCCGCCGATCATGACCGGGACGTTCGCCAGCGGCCTGCCGGACTCGTCGACGACCTGGCCGGAGACCTCGGTGGAGGGACGGGGGAGCGACACGACGCTGACGTCCAGGGCCTGGGCGGCGGCCCGCGACCCGTCGGCGGCGGTGACGGTGACGGTGAAGCGATAGCCGCCGACCTGCGCGGGCGCCGGGACGAAGGTGAACGCGCCGGTGCCGCGGTCGAAGGTGGCGTTGTCCGGCAGCGGCTGGGGGGAGATGGTGTAGGTGACGCCGTCGCCGGCGAGGCCGCCCGGCCGGATCGCGGCCTCGAGGGTGGACCCGACGGCCAGGACGGTCGGCGTGGCGGGCGTGGCGACGACCGGGGGCGTGGCGATGGGCGTGGCGACCGGCGTGGCCGGGACCGCGGTCGGCGTGGTGGCCGTCACGCCCGGCACGGCCGGGGTGGTCGCGACCGTTGCGATGGGCGTCGCGGTCGGGGTGGCCCGCGTCGCGGCGAAGGATGGCGACGGGGGCGGCGTCGTCGCTGCGGCGCGGGCCGGGGGCGACACGCCGATGACGCAGTTCGAGCCCCGGACCCCGCCGTCGATCGTCTCCAGCCGCAGGCCGTCGCCGCTGACCCGCAGGTGCCCGATCGTCGCCACGCCCCGGCCGGCCTGCCCCATCTTGACCAGGTCCAGCACCGTGCCGGGCGCGTATCCCTCCGAATTGGGCAGCGTCACCGTGGCCGGCTTGCGGAACCTCACGCCGCGGCCGTCGACCTCGATCAGGGAGGATCCGGGGACCCAGGGCAGGGCCGTCAGGGACAGCTTGCCGCGGTACGGCCGCCCCGCCGCGGTCGCCCCGCCGGCGGCCACGTGGAGGGCCACCCCGGGCAGCATCGGGGTGGCCACGTCGACCGCCTGCGATCCGGGGACGCGGCGGAAGTCGGTCGCGTGCGCCGCGTCGACCCGCCCGAGCACCAGCGGCGCGGCGATCGGGTTGTCGGCCCCGGCGACGATCGGGTGCCCCGCCAGGTAGGCCGCCGGGGCGATCAGGCAGGCGTAGACGCCCCGGGCCGCGCCATCCGGGCCGTCGACCGAGAGCAGCCCGGCGGCCGCGGCGGCCGAGACCCCTCGGAGCACGAACCGGCCCCGGGCGTCGGTGGTGGCGATCGCGGCATCCGCACCGACGCCGACCTCGACCGGGACGCCGGCCAGGGCCCGGCCCCGGCCGTCGACCACCCGGCCGGAGATGGTCGTCGTCGGCCCCGCCCCGGCCGCGTGGCGGCCGCCCGCCGCGATCGCCAGCGGGTGGTCCCCGGGGGCAGATCCCCGGCCGGACAGGAGCTGGCGCGGCTCGAGCGACTCGACCCGCAGTTCCGCCGGGCGCCGGTGGGGGCGACGTGCCATGGGGGATCCTCGGAGTTCATCGGGGGTGCGGCCGATCGCCGGTGGGCCGGTGGGCCTCGGGGTCGGTCGGGGGTAAATACGCCCGGGCCGGCCCGGGCGTCGCGCGGAATTCCGGAAGTCGCCCGCCCGGGCCCCGTCCGCCCCGGTCGTCCTGGCCCTCCCCGCGGCGTCCGGCGAGGACGCGGAGCCGTCCCATCAGGCGATGGTGCCGGGCCCGGACCCGGGCCGGCGTCAGGCCGAGTGCCGCGGCGACCTCGGCGACCGTCCGGCCCTCGATCCACCTCAGGTGGATGATCCGGTAGTTCGCCTCGGAGACGCCCGATCGGAATTCTTCCAGGACCGCGCGGGCCTGCTCGCGGGCCCGCTCGCGGTCGAAGGCCTCCGACGGGTCGTCGCCGCCCCCGGGCAGGGTGGCGGCGTCGTCGGCGGAGAGCGGGCCGGCGGCGCGGCGGGCGGCGTGACGCCCCAGGTCGGAGAGGCGATGCCGGGCCAGGACGAACAGCCAGGCCCGGAACCGGCCGCGGGCGGCGTCGTGGCGGTGGGCCCCCAGTCGGGCCAGCAGGGCGGACCAGACCTCCTGGGCGGCGTCCTCGGCGTCGACGGCGCCGGGCCGGTAGGCGTGGACGATGGAACGGACGAAGGGCGCCTGTTCGCGGTAGAAGCGGTCCCAGGCCGCGGCCTGCCCCGGCCCGGGCGGCAGGCCGCGGCCGCGACGGTCCAGGAAGGCCCGCGCCTCCTCCAGGAGCCGCGGGTCGACGTCGCGCCGGTCGTCGGCCGGGTCGGGGGGGAGGCCGTCGCGGCGGGGTTGCATCGCCATGGGGGGGCCCTCGGAAGTTGATCGGGACACCGCCCGCGCCGCCTCCGCCGCCGCCGTCCCGGCCGTGCGGGACGGACGTCCGTCCTGGGCGGGCGCGACGGGACGGCTGGCCCGGGGAGGTCGCCCGCGGGGGGACCTCCCGGTCTGTCATCCGCGGCGCTCGGTGTCGCGAACCTGGGGAGAGGGGGTGGATGCCCGGGACGGGGGGATGAACGTCGTCACCCCCCCGACATCCGATCGGACGATGCCAGGATAGGGGCCCACTCGTATCGATGCCAAGGGAAATTCCCATGGCATCACGAGATCTCCCCCTCATACGCGAATTGGCGGGGGAATATGCGGACCGGCGATCTCATGCAAGCCCTTGCCCGTTCGAATCTTGATGGGACCGGCGCGGGCGGGGATCCGGCGCGGGCGGCCGATCGGAATTCCTCGCATCGGCCGATCCTCCGCGGTGCCTGGCCCGGCCGGCCCCGCCCGGCGGCGGGATGCGGCGTCGGATCGCTCCCCCCCGACGGCCGGCCGTCGTATCATGCCCGGGGCGATCGCCGCCCTCGTCGGACCGTCGGACCGTCGGACCCTCCGAGGACTCCCCCTTGGTCCCCAACACCGTCGACCCGGCGCCCCGCGTCCTGTTCATGTCCTCCGCCTGCTATCTGGACGACTCCAGCGGTGCCGCCGTCGCCAGCCGTGCCCGGATGCGGTCCCTGATGCACCGCGGCCAGGCCGTCGAGGTCCTCACCCGTCAACCCTTCGCCCGAGAAGGGGGCCTATGCCTTCGCCCGGATCGCCGACGAGCTGGGGCGGCTCCGCCCCGACATCCCCCTGCTGGCCGTGGAAGGCCGCGGCACCGCTGCCACCCTGGCCGCCTCGGGCCTCGACCTGCGCGCCCGCGGCAACCTCCACGTGATGCGCCACACCCGCGACCCGCGGGCCTTCTGGTGGCCTTTCTTCCTGCCGATGGTGGTCCCGGGCCCGGGCGGCGGGCACCGTTATCTGGGCCCGGACGCGGCGTTCGGCCACCGGCTGGCCCGGGTCGGGATCGTGCCGCTGGCGGACACCTCGATCCGCCTCTGGCGTTACGGCCGCTACGCCTACGGCTGGGAGGACGCCGCCGACCGGCTGCCGCGCCATCATCCCCGGGTGCTGCGGCTCGGGGACCCCCCGTGATCCCGCCCCGGGGGGATTCCCGGCGTCACCCGGCCCGCCCGCCGTGCGAGATCGGGGCCCGGTCGCCCCCGGCCCGGTTTGATGCGATGAGGCGGCCCCTCCGGGCCAGGGCGACCCGGGGGCCGTGCCGACGCCCCGCCCTCGGGATGGCCGCCCGGATGGGGCCGGCGACGGCCGCGGGGCCGGCCGCGCGGGGATTGCGGATTTCCCGGTTCCCGACAATGCCCATCGCCGGGAACAAGGCCCGCCCTATTTGGCGGGCCGGCCCATCTCCGGGTTGGTCCGCGTCATCGGCGGGGCGGCTCGAGCCGCCGGAGGGCGGTCGAACTCGATCACCCAGTCGCGGAACTGGAGGTCCTTGAGCCGGATCGCCAGGATCAGCAGGGCGACGGCGACGGCGACGGCGAGCCACCTGCCCGCCGGGTTAGAAAGCATGGCGGCGATAATCTGCCCCGGCAGCGACTCGCTGCCCTCGGTCTCTCTCGACGGGATGGCCATCTTCGCATCTCCATCATTCAGTGTCGGGGAACGACGCGTTCCCGTACACCCCTGATGGGGACAGCCGGGCCGGCGAGGGGGCGAATCCGACGATGTCCTCGACGGGACCCCATAGCGCGCGGGCAGAAGCGGCGGCCAGGGGGCCGCCGCCGGGGAGGAACATCATCTCAATTCAATCCGGATCGGTCCCGCCGCCGACTTCGGCGACCAGGTGGCCGAATACCCGGAGCCCCGATTTGAGTGCCAGGAAGGCCACGTGACAACGGGGGCAATGGGCCAAGTGGCCCGCGACGGCATCTCGCAGGGCGAGATCATGGTCGAGTTCGTCGAATCGGTAGCTGACGAGGAGACTCGGCATATCCTCGCAAGGGATCGACGCGGGCGAGTCGGCCCGGTCGCGGCCGGGGTGATCGGATGGCCTGCCACCGACTTCGCCCTCATGCCGACCGTCCGGGGGGGCGGGCCCGCGAACCCCCATGCAGTCGCCATATTTATCGTTCATGAATGTATCCCTTCAGCTTCTGGGTGAGCGTCCGGGGGGTTGCTCCTGTTATCCTATGATCGGGTCCTGATGCTGGCGGCCAGGATGTGCTTGATCGTGGCCCACTCGCCCTTGACCGTGTCGACGCCGACCCCGATCTGCGCGGCGATCTGCCCGTGGGTCAAATCGTCGAGTCTCCCCTTGAGGATCACCCGCTGCCGGGGGGTCAGGCCGGGGGTGCCCAGGAGGGCGTCCCCTTCGTCATGCCGCGAGCTTGGGGCGGCCTCGGCCCGCCGGGACGCGGTCGCCGGCTCGATGTTCGGATGCCGGGGGACATAGACCCGGACGCCATCCTGGTTCCGGAGGCGCTTGCACAAGACCTCCATGACGGCCTCGCCCACGACGTGATCGAGGCGGGTCAGGACCCATTCGGACCTCTCCTTGTCGCTGGGATCGGGCTCGAATGCGCCGGCGATGATGAGGTCGGGGTCGGGATGGTCGCCCCACTTGTTCGAGACGCGGGTCCTCAGCTTCAAGTAAGCGGCCTGGGCGATGTCATCGACGTCGGTCCTGTTGACGCGTCGCCCGTTGCCAGCGAGTGCGATGCTGGCAAGACGGACCGCGCTGGTCAAGAACAACCTGAAGCATTCGTTCCGATTGTCGCCATCGATGCCATCGCCTCGGTCGCCGCCACGGTCGATTTGGGGCATGAGGTACGTCCTTGATGTAGGCCTACTCGTCGAACGTCTGCGAATGCGCGATCCGTACGACGATAGGGAAAGGGACGGGATAGGCGCTCGCCGCTGTGAGGGTCATTACCGACATGCTCCGAACTCCTTGATCGCCGCCGGGCGGCGTTCAATAATTATTGTAAATACTCCCGGTCGCTTTCAGTCAGCCGTCGGAGCGAAGTCGGCCTGGTAGCCTTCGGGGGCCGCAGCCTGGTCGGTCCCTCTCGGGGAGTTGTTCCCCCCGATTCCGTTCGGATCGATGGGGCCACGTTCGGGGGAGGTGGCCTCGATGTCGGCGATCGGCTGGGAGCCGATCCCCTGGGCTGGGAACCGATCGGCGATGGTATCGGCGGGCTGGCCGATGATCGTGGCGCCGTCGGTGATGATGCCGTCGCCCCCGGAGATATCGGCGGGCTGGCCGATGATCGTGGCGCCGTCGGTGATGATGCCGTCGCCCCCGGAGATATCGGCGGGCTGGTCGATGATCGTGGCGCCGTCGGTGATGATGTGGGCCATCGGAGGTTCTCCTGAGTTATTGATGCACGGTGCCTGTTCGCGCTGTGTGAAGGGGGCAGGGACCGAATCCGCTGCCCCAAAAGGGGATGAGTCAGGCGACCCGGCTGACCCGGGCGTCCGCGACCCGGCTGACACGGGCGTCCGCGCGGCTGTCGGAGCCGGACACGGCGACAGCGGCCACGACCAGGGAGAACGCGACCTTCTTGAGCTGATTCATCTTTCATCCCTCGTGCGTTGTCTTTCTCGCCGCCAGTCCCGGCCGACGCGACCGGAATCATCGCGGCTGTCCTCCGCACACCTAATGGGGACGAGGATCGGAAAGGGGGGGATGATTTTCGGAATTTCTCGGGCGCCCCACGTTCCCGCCCCCCGGGCCGCGACGCCGGACCGGGCGTCCGCCGGCCCACAGGCCATCCCCGCAAGTTATCCTCGCCGCGATGCCGCCCGACTGCGGCAACTGGCCGGCGCCCTCGGGTGGACCTCGACGGGGCTGGCCCCCGTGCTCGGCGCTCTCGGATGCGGCGGCCTGGTCGAGAGCTGGCAGGACCCGGACCGCCCCAACTCGGTCCGGGTCGTGCTCTCGGGCCGTTCCCTGGCCCGTCTCGGGCCGAGGCTGGCCCCTCGCAGCGACCGTTGGAACCCGGGCCGGTGGCCCGCGTCGGGCCCCGATGACGAGGACGCCATGCCCGGCCCGACCCCGGCGATGTCGCCGGGCCTGGTGATCGGGAGGTTCTTCCGACCGATCCGGTCGGGCCGGTGCGGGCCCGGCCCGTCCCCGGAGTCCTGGCCCGAGAGGCCGAAACCCGACCGGTCCCCCGCGCCGGTGCGACCAGGGGTGAATAACCCGGGCGGGTGGCCCGGCTATTTTTCGGGCCGGGGCGGCGGAATCGGCCCTCGCGTTTCTATTAAGGTGTCGGCGTCGGTCTCCGCGGCCGAGCCGCCGAATGGACTTCTGCCCTCGTCTTCGCCGCCTGCGTAGGGCGGCGCGGTCCGGGCGATACTGACTGGGCCCGGGACGGGGCTGGGGGTCGATTGACGTGCTTACCCCCATCGGAGCCCATGGGACATCAGGAGCATCTCGATGCGCAGCAACAACTTCTGGATTTTCCGGGATTTCAGGCGGGTCGGGGCCTGCAACCATGGCGGCGCTTCATGATGGCCCGGGGGTGAAGCCGCCCCCGAGGCCACCCGGCCCGGGGGGAGCCATGATCCGCGATCCGCGTCGCGGGAGGCCCCGCCGCGAGGGCGCCGACCTTCGGGTGTCGGCGGACGAGCGTCGGAGGGACCACGGTGGGCGAACAGCATTTACTGGGCGGCCTGATGTATGTCGGCAAGGCCGCCAGGGGAATCGTCGCGAAGATGGGGCGATGGCGGCTGCCATCGTCGGTCGACTGGGAGGACGTCGCGCAGGAGACCCACGCGAACCTGGCCAAGGAACTCGGGCCCGACTACGGGGCCCGGATCGGCGAGGCGATGGCGGCGGGCCCCGGATTCAAGGGCACGGACATCTACAGGACGATCGGGCGTTGCCTGCGGCGGGCCGAGGGCACGCTGAGGATGACGCCGGCGCGGAGGAAGGCGGCGAAGGCGACGGTCTCGCTCGCAAGGATCGCCGATCCGGCCGATGGCGTCACGGACGCCGCGGCCTACGTCGACATGGCAATCGATCTGGCCGCGGTCTTGGATCGACTCAGCCCCCAGGAACAAACGATGTGGGACCTCATGGGCAAGCATCATCACATTACGTTCATCGCCCGCGAGATGGGCATGAGCCACCAGAGGGCGTCCCGGCTCAAGGCGAAGATCATCGCGAAGCTCCAGAATGCCATGCGGATCATCAAGGAGTGAAAGTTCCATAAACATTAAAAGAAGGTGCATAATGTTAGTGCAGGAAGGCCACGGTCGGGACGCGTCGGTCGCGCGATCGATCGCCTGCGGGGAGATGCCGGAGTTGATCGTCCGGCATTTCCTCCGGGATCTCCCCGACCCATTGCGGCGCGATGTCGATTCCCACCTGTCGAGCTGCCCGGGGTGCTTGGGCCGCAGGCAGGCCCTGGCGATCGCGGCGGATTACCACGAGACCCGACGCCGCCGCGGGCTCACCGGCTCGACCTCGGGCGATGTCGCATCGTGAACATCCCGGGCGGCGCATCTGACGGAGGCTGAGAGATGGGAACTTGTCGGGCGATCGTGGCCATTGCCGCCTGCGTGGCGGCCTCCGGCATCGGCACCTCGGCCGCGGCCGGCCGGGACCAGCGGGCGGGGAAACCGGCGAACGTCGTCACCGTGGAGGATCCGGGGGAGGCGCGGGCCATCGTCGGCGACCTCATCGGCCTGCCGGTCTCCTTCCCCGTCGTCCCCGGGGCGATGCTCTCCGACCTGCGGGCCGAGGTCCGGGGCGATGCGGTCCGCTATGTGACCGTCGCGAACACCCCGCGGACCGTGAACGGTCGACCGGTGATGGGCGGCGGGGTTTTGAGCGCGTTCCTCGTGGCCAGTCGGCCGGACGAGGCCGTCGTCACGGTGACGCCGGTGAGGCCCGACGGCCGGGACGGCGAGCCGAGGGAATACCGGATCAGGGTGGGGGATCTCCCGGCGCGCTGACGCGCCTCGTCCCACCGACGTGGCCGGCCGGCCGGCGGGTTTCCTCGGGGACGGGATGCGATCCGGCGTGGGCCGTCGATCCCGAACCTGTTTTAAATTCGACCGAGGAGATTCACGCTATGAGCCGCACCGTCACGGCCGCCTTGGCCCTGGGATTGTCGATGCTGGCCGCCGCGCCGGCGATCGCCCAATTGCCCGACGACGTCCCGCCGCCCCGGCCCCAGGGCGTCAACCCGGGCAATCTCGACCTCGGTGCCATCCAAAGGGACGCCCCGGCGTTCGGGGCCGAGGCCCCGAGGCTCGCGCCCGCCCCGCAGATGGCCCCGCCGGCGGGCTTCGTGCCCACCCCCTCGTTCGGGTACATCCACCAGTTCGGCTCCTTCCAGGTCACCCGGACGACCGTCGACGCCATGTTCATGCTCTCGGCCGTCCTCCCCTTCCCCGACGGGAGGCGGAGCGTCGACTTCTACCGCGCCACCCTGACCTACGACGGCCGGTACACCGACCCCGGTTCCGGCATCACCGGCTATCTCTACTCCGCCCAGGTCGGCGCCCCGGTCAACGACCGGCGATTCTTCCTGTTCGGCGACAGGAATCTCAACATCGCGGACCCGAGCAGCAACGGCACGCGCTGGGTGATCTATTACAACGGCCGGGGCGAGCGGACCTACTTCACGACGGCCCGCTTCTACATGCCCTGACCCCGGCCGGCCCTCGGGCCGGCCCGCCCACGACCGGGGGGCCGGCGGGGATCCTCGGGAGGCCGGCGTCACGGCGCCGGCCGGATCCTCCATGGCGTCGACGGGCCCCTCCATATCCTCCCGACTCCCGGGGGTACGATGCGGCCCGCGTCTCCCCGCCGGGATCCCGCCGCCGATCCCGCCGCCGGGGCGTCCGGGCCCTCGCCCGGCGGCGGCGATTTCCCTGGCCCCGGGCGGCGGGCCCCGCTACGATCCCCCCGGGGGGCGGGTCGTCGGTCGCGCCCGGGGCCCCCCGGGGGGCGATCTCATGGGCGAGGGCGACGACGCGGCGAGGCCCGACGGGCCGGCCCGGCTGGTCTACGCCGGCGACGGGGCGGCGATGCGGCTGATCGAGTTCGTGGACGAGCGTGGCCGCAGGACGCGGTACGCCTACGACGACGCGCGGGGCCTCGTCGCGGCGCGCGGGCCCGACGGCCCGACGGCCGAGTACGCCGTGCCCCCCGGGGCGGTGCTGGCGCGGGCCCGCCACCCCGAGACCGGCGCGTGGGTCCACGTCTGCCTGCCGGGGCCGCCGCCCGCCGGGCCGGCGGGGCCGGCCTGGCCGACGCGGTGGCCGGGGGCGACGGCCGAGGGGGCCACGCCCGCACGCCCGGCGGCCGGGGCCCCCCCCGCCGCCGGCCGGGCCATCGACCCGGCCGGCCGCCCGGGCGCGGCCGATGTCCCGGGGCCCCCCGCGCCGGCCGTCGCGTACACCTATGACCGCGACGGCCGGCTGATCGACGTCCGGGCCGCCGGCCCGGCGCCCGGCCCCGCCGCCGGGCCGTGACGCGATCACCGGGGCGGGGCCATCAGCCCCCGGCCGCCGGCCCCCGGGGCCGGCCCCGCCCCTTGCCGGGCCGGGCGACCTCGACCAGCCGCAGGCCCAGGGCCGCCGCCAGCCTATCGGCCGTGCCCAGCCGCAGGTCGCGCTCGCCGGACAGGAACCTCCCCACGACCGTGGCGTCCACCCCGGCCTCCTGGCCCAGCGCGTAGGCGGTCAGCCCGCGGCTGGCGATGATCTCGCGGAGCTGGTACGACAGGGTATGCTTGTCGACCCGGGGGGCGGGCTGTTTCTTGGCCATGGCGTCCTCAGGGGTCGCGGGCGAGGATCCGCTTGACGGTGGAGTGGTCCCACGCCGGCCGCCCTTCCTTGGTGGGGACGCCGGCCCGGGTCAGCTCGGCGGCGATCGCCCGGAGCGACCGCCCCTCGGCGGCCAGCGTCCGGATCCGGGCCAGGGCCTCCTGCTCGGCCGGGTTGGCCGCCAGGCGGACGCCGTCGGGGCCCAGGTCGTGGCCGAACCGGACCTTGCCGCACCGTTCGCCCTGGCGGATCTTGTGCCGGAGCGCGTCGCGGGTCCGCTCGCCGATCGCCTCGCGTTCCCACTGGGCGACCGACATCAGGACGTTGAGCACCAGGCGGCCGGCGGCGGTCCGGGTGTCGATCGCGTCGGCCACCGACCAGAGCTTCCGGCCCGCCTTCTCGCCGAAGTAATCGGCGATGAGCCGGTCCCAGTCGCCGACCGATCGGCTGAGGCGGTCGAGCTTGGCGATGACCAGGCCGTCGGCCTCGCCGCGGTCGAGCATCCCCAGGGCGCGGCGGAGGGCGGGGCGGTCGAGGGTCTTGGCCGAGGCCCCGGCGTCGACCTCCACCGCGACCAGTTGCAATCCGTACAGGTCGGAGTAGCCGACGACCTTGGCGCGCTGGGCGTCGAGGGAGACGCCCTCGGTGGCCTGCTCCTCGGAGCTGACGCGGATGTAGCCGACGGCGCGCATGGATGAAACCCCCTCGATGGGCCCTGCCGGATCCCCATTATAGGCCGATTGACAGCGTTGTCAACTGCCATATAATAGTTGTCAATTGACGGTCATACCCGGCCGCCTCCGGGCGTGGATCGTCCCCGGCGTGGTGGGGACAGGGGACCGTCTGCCCCCAAACGCCCCGGGTCCGACGGATGTCGGGGGCCGGGGGCCGGGGGCCGCGCCGCCCCCCCGATCCGCGTCCCCGCGCGGGCGCACGCCCGCGCACGCGAGGGCCCCGGGGCCCGGCGGGGATCCCGGGGCGGGGCCCGCCGGGGGTGCGGGGGGGCGGTCCGGCCGGATCCCGCGCCGGGCCCCCGGCCGGCTTGATTGATTTGATTTCCCCCCGGGGTTTTCAACCCGGCCCGGCATCCGGATGGCAAGCCAGGCCGGCCGGGCGGACCTTGACGACGCCGATCCCGGGGAGGATCGCGAGGGGACGACCGCGGCGACCGGATCCCGATCCCTCCCGCGTCCCCCGGCCCGGCCCGGGTCGCGGATGGCAAGCCGGGGGGGGTGGGGATCCCCGCGGGGAATCCGCCCCCAGCCGGTGTCTCCCGCCGCGCCGGCGCGTGCAAAACTCTCGAGGCTCCGGACCCACGCGGGCGGAGGCCGATGGGTGCGGCGGCGTCTCCCCGGCACCGACGGGGGCCCGCCCCCGCCACATCGGCCCTCGGTGTCGCGCACGCGCGGAATATTCCGGGGGGGGACCCTACCCACGCGGGGGGGCCGAGAAGGCCCCGGGCCCCCGCGTACATCGGGCACCGGTGCCGCGCATCTTCGGGGGAAATCCCGAGGGGGGCCCCTATGTCCCCCGGGCCTCTCCCGACCGCCGCGGGCGACTCCGGGCCATCCCGGGGCGGGCCCTCCGCGGCGGGCCGGCGGCCTAGGCCGGCCCGGGCATGAAGGGGTGACCTCACGAAACGGACCATGAAGCACGTTAAGCCATCGCGGGACGGCGTTCGGCTCGGTGCCGGCCGGGTCGCCGGTGTCCGATCGGGGTAGACCTCAAGCTGACGTCAGGCAGTCGGCCGATTCGTGCCAGATTGGGGTCGATCCGGGATTCTTCGACCGGGGCCAACGCGACCTCTCGGAGTCCAACCCGACAGCCATCGACGTTCGCGTGCTTTAAAGCCCGTTTCGTGAGGCGACCCCTCCCTGGTCGCCACGCTGGCCGGGTCGCTGTGCCGGGACTTCGGCCGGTCCGGGGACCGCAAGCGTTGGGGCGCCCTCCGATCGCTCGCCGAACAGCTCTGGCGGCGCGACGTCTCGCCCGATGCCGTGCTCGACGCCCACCGCCAGGCGATGGGCGGCAAGGCCAAGGTCAAGGGCGCCGTCTTCACGCACGCGCCTGAAGGCGCACGGGTGGGGCCCATGACCGCTGCGCCGGGCGCGGCCGGCCGCGCCCGATTTCTCGTCACTTATTAACGTTGCCCGAAACGATGCCTCCGCATGAGATCTGGTGAACATTATTATTGCGGCGGCCCGGATCCGCCTCGCCGCCCCTGGCGGCGTCGACATCGCCCGCCAGCAGCGGGTGATTGAGGAGGGCGGGGATGACGACGAAGAGGACGAATGCGGCGGAGACCGCGAGCGCATACCGGGCCTTCCTGCCGCCGGGTCGGATCCGCTTTCGATGGGCCATCTGTGACTCCTGGTGGACGATGCTGCCCCCGATGGGGGCCCGATCGGGATCCGGACGGGCGTCCGCCCCGCGGGAGTGGATCGGAAGCTCGCCCGTCCGGGTCGGGGGGGCGCAGGTCGGTATCAAGTCGGCCGCCCGGCCCGGCCGGCCCGCCTGCAGCTCCGCGACGAACGCCCGGCAATCGGGCCAGCGGCCGGCCGGATCCTTAGCCAGCGCCCGCCCCACGATCGCCCGCTCCTCGGGCGGGAGCATGTCGAGGTCGGGCGGATCGTACGCATGGCCGTGCATGACCCGTCCGGGGGTGCCGGCGAACGGCAGCCTCCCCCCGCGGAGCTCGCAATAGGCCACGGCCAGGGAATACTGGTCCGACCGGTCCGACGTCCTCTTCGTGAAGAACTCGGGGGCCGCATAGGCGACCGTCAGGGCCCCCGTGTGACCGGTGGCCGATCGCTCCAGCAGGCGGGCCAGGCCGAGGTCGCCCATCTTCACGCCGCCCCCGAACAGGAGCATGTTCGGCGGCTTCACGTCACAGTGCTGGACGCCCATGAGGGTCCCGTCCCCGAGGTCGTGCCGATGACCGTTGAGGTGGTCGATCCCCTCGGCGGCCTGGGCCATGTAACGGTGCAACTCGTCGCGCGGGATGCCGGTGAGGCCCAGGGCCCGGACCTCGACCAGCCGGTCATGGAGGGTCCCGTCGGCCAGATCCATGCCGATCGCCAGGTGACCATCGAGCCACCAGGACGCGAACGGGGTCAGCAAGTTGGGATGACGGATGCGCTTCAGGAATTCGAGCGATCGGCCCTCGATGGCCGCGAAGCCGTCGTTCATGGGGACATACTTGAGGGCGACGTCGATGCCGCCGGGACCCTCGGCCTTCCAGACTTCCCCGAACCCCCCCCGGCCGAGCCGATCGAGCAATTGATACCCCTGCGGCGCCTGGACGCCCCGTCGGGGCGGAATCCCGTCATCGTGGCCGCAATCAAATGAGTCCATCATGCACCTCCTTGGGTACGACGCGGATTGGCCGTTTGCATGTCCGGCCGGATCCGCATGGCGGGCGCGCCGATGCGGCATGGCACACCCTTTGCGCCATGAGCGTGCCTCGTCTTGGTGCCGGGACGGAACGATAGCCATCACTGCGGGTTGAACCACGCAGGATGGATCACCAGACATCGGGTAATCCGATACTGTAGGTCGCAATCTATTAGATTTAACGATTTGACTTCAAGGATGGTATGCGTGTGTTTCGCGGTAATGCAAGCGCCAATTCTGAAAAAACGTCGATGACTGTCGGGTTGGACTCCGAGAGGTCGCGTTGGCCCCGGTCGAAGAATCCCGGATCGACCCCAATCTGGCGCAAATCGGCCGACTGCCTGACGTCAGCTTGAGGTCTACCCCAGCCCGACACTTCGAGGCCGACATCAAGCCTCGCGAAGCCGCCCGCAGCTTCGCGTGCGGTGTCAAGGTGCTTTAAAGCCCGTTCCGTGAGGCGACCCCATGAAGACGATCCGGCGGCCGGGCGACGCCCGCAGGGCCCGGGGCCGCGAGGTCGGCCGCCGCCTCCCGATCCCGACCGGGGACCTCGACGGCCTCGTCCTCCGGGTCGACGACCCCGGGGGGCCGACCGGGCCGACGACCTCACCCCGACCCGCCGTGGATGCCCGAGGCCGGGCGATCCCCCCGATCCCCACCGGGCCCGCCGTCGCGCCGGGGAGGCGCCCCGGGCCCTCGACCGGGCCCTCGACGACCCCGGCGGGCTGGGCGACCCGCAGGAGCGGCGATCGACCCTCGCGGCCCCGGCGGCGGTCGCCGACCAAGACCGGCGGTGAACGATCCCGGGACCGGCCCCGGGCCGCCGTCCGGCCGAACCCGGCCCGACGCAAGGTATCGGCGATCACCTCGCGCCGGGATGGCACGGTCGGCGGCGGCCCCATCTCCCCGCGACCTCGCCTTGCGGGGAACGGGTCGGACGTCCAAACGTACCGGACCCCGCAGATGCGGCATATTTCAGCGGGCTTGCCCAGGGGCCGTATAATAACACCCGTGTGCTGATCCCTTCGCGGCCCCCATCAGGATCGTGCGATGGCCCAGGACGCGGGCCCCCCGAAATTCTTCGATCCGCTGAATGCGAACATCTACGGCGCCCTATCCAGGAAGGTAGGAGCCCTCTCGGATGAGGAGTTGATGCAGCACCTCGCAAGGACGTCCGGCATCGCCGGGCGGGCGCCGGACCCATCCGCTCGCAGCGACGCGGGACACGTCAAACGGCCGTTCTCGCGGGAAGCCGAGAGGCGTGGCCTCGCGCAATGAACCCCATCCTTCGGGCGGTGGCGCATGGCCGACGGTGCCCTTTCCGGCATCCCGGCCGCGGCTCATCCTCGGCGACGTCGACGGGGAGCGCCCGATCATCCCGACGGGATTCATCGCCCGATCGTCCGCCCGGCGACGATGTCCGCCCCGCGGACGCCGGGCCGGGGATCCATCCCGGGCCCGGCACTCGCCGTCCCGGTCGGGCGGGTCGAGGAATTGCCGAGGAAGCGAGGAGTCCATGCCGCAGCAGCCGCCCCCCCGCAACGCCCCCTGCCCGTGCGGCAGCGGCCGGAAGTTCAAGGCGTGCTGCACGGGCAAGGGCACGCGCGTGCCCCCGGCCGCCGCCGCGCCGGGCCGCCAATACAACATCTACTCGGCCAAGGATCCCCAGGGCCGCGACGTCATCGTCAAGCTGAAGCCGACCGACCTCGACGCCCCGGACCTGACGTACGAGGAGGCTCGCACCCTCCTCCGGGTCGAGTCCTTCCTCACCGATGACGAGCCGATCACCTTCGCCGTCGGGCCGACGGTCGTCTCTATCCTCCCCCCGGCGATCAAGCACTTCGTCGTCGAGGACGACGAGTTGGAGGGGAGGTGCGTCGTCCTGGCGCTCCACATGGGCGAGACGATCCGGATCGGCGGCGAGATGGCGGCGAAGGTCGTCGAGTTCATCGCGCGGAAGGGATACCTCCGGCCGCCCGGGGAATCGACCCCGGATCGCGGGCCCGGGTCGGCGGAAGCGGTCGGATGGCTGTGACCTCGGATCGGATCTCGAAAAAGGTATCAACGAATGAATCATAATGAACACATTTTGAAATCCATGGATATCATTGCGGGCGTATTCGGACCGGAATGGCTCGGTCGCCGGCCGGCCTCGCCGAAGTCGCGTCGCGCGGGAGATCACCCGGTCCGCAATGCGTGGCTGGAGGTCGACGATTTGCTCAGGGCCTCCGCCAGGCTCCCGCCCGACCTGAGCCGGTTCGCATCGGTCGGCCTGGTGCTCGACCTCGGGACGACGCTCAGCTGGACATGCATGCTGCCGGGATTCGACCGGCAGATGCGCGGGCGGCTCCAACTGCCGGAGGAGTACGACGGCGCCCTCTTCGAAATCAAGGTGGCGCGCCGGCACGCGCAGGATGGTCAGGATGTCCGTTTCATCGACACGCCCGGGCATGCCGGGAAGGGGCCGGACCTGCGGATCATGGCCGCAAGCCGCCCGGTCCTGGTCGAGGCGAAGTACAAGGATCGGATCGAGGTCTTCGGCTCAAACGCGCCCTTCGAAAGCCTGCTCAGGGAATTGGTCGGTGCGGCCCTCGAGGATTGTCCGATCGGGGTGGATATCACCGGAGTTGTGATGGGCATGCCGGGAGAGGCCGTTTTCCGGGCGGCGGTCGCTGCGGCGGTCGAACGCGTCAAGGAAGGATTTCGCGGGACGCAATTCTTCCCCGATCCGGGCTTCTGGCTGGCCGTGGAAGACAGGGTGTCGCCCGCCGGCCCGGTCACGCCCGAGTCGCTGGCGGCGCTCGGGACCCGCGGTGCCAGGCTCAGGCTCGGACCGGCCCCCGACGGCTCCGTGGTCGAGAAAGAGGGCTCGACGTTCCGCCTCGCGGCCATGCCGGGCCATACCGTCGACAGCGTCCTCGAGAACGTGAAGAAGGCCTCAAAGCAGATCGGGAGCGGTGCCGTCGGCGTGGTCTACGTCGGCGTGGACCACGGCGATCACGATTTCGATACCGTGACTTGCTATCTGACCTTGATGGGCAAGGCGGTCGCCGGCCGGATCTGGCGCGGCGACCAGAACAAGCGGATCCGGGCCATCGTCCTGACGGCGGGCCCGATCCCCAAGGTCTCGGAGAAGGACGGTTACCGGTTCATCGCTTCCGGCTACGCGCACTCCACCTTCTATCAGCCCGGTATCGTCGGCGGGTCGGACGAGTCGGCCGCCTCGCTCCTGGAGTCCGTGTTGAGCCTCCCGTCGCCCTGATCGGACGACCTCGCGGCCGGGACGCGGCCGAACATCGCGGCCAGCTCCTCCGCCAATTCCCTCCGCGAGTCGGAATCGTCCCATGCGTCGATCATCATGGCCACGACGTCCGGCCGGTAGACCTTCTGGGCCCGCCAGTTCTCCAGGTCGCGGGAGGCCACGACCATATCCAGCAGCCTGGGCCCGCCGTCGCGATGACGGCCCAGGACCCGGATGCGCCCGCCGCCGTCGCCCCGGATGAATGGGAAGCAGAACAATTTCGCCCCCGGCGCGAAATGCCTGGTCCCCGCCCTACCGGCCCCGTCCCCCGCAGCGCGCGGCCTCGCCATCACGTTGGCGACGAGGCACCAGATGAATTTCTCCGCTCCGGCCATCGTCGGACCCGGCCATTGCCCGGGGGCGGCGATGTCGCCCGCCCCCACGATCGTACCTGACGCGGGGCCAGCCCCGGATGAAATTACCACTCGATCACGCAACCATGTCCGCAAATTGTCCTGACCTCCCGGTTCAATTTGCCGCCGAACGGAGGACCGTACCCGCTCGATTCGCCGTCCCGCGCGCGGGAGGTGGGGACCGACGGGGCCAGCATCAGGCCGAGGGCCCATGCCGCGAACCTCGCCAAGGCCGATCGGCGGGACGAGAGCGGCGGGCCCGATCGGCGGCCACCGGCCTGGATCTCGACGGCTACGGACATGACCGTTCTCCTCTCCTGGATATCAAGGGTGCGCGGGAGGGGGATCATGCTCGCCATCGAAGTCCGCCGTCGGGTTCCGGCGACATCCTCCGTGCCGGGTCGCAATCCCCCGATACTCTATCCAATGGACCGAAAACCGCGGGGCCAAGCGACGGGTAATCGGCCAAATAATCCAGAAATCGTTATTTTAAAGCTGCGGGTCCTGGGCGATCCGATCCCGATGGGGGGCCCGTAGGGGCTGGTCGGGCTGCTCGCGAGCCCCCGCCTGCAAATCGACGGCCATCCCCGGGCCGGCGGGCGTCCGGAACCCCCGGGCCGTGGCCTTCTCCGGCCCGGCCTTCGCCCCCATCCCCTCCCGGGAGGACCGGGTCCGTTCCTCGAACCTATCCCGGCTGATCCCGGCGAGTCCCCCGGGTCGCGAGGGCGCCGCGATCGAGCGAGCCGGCACCGATGGGACGGCGGCGGGCCCGCAGCAGGTTGCGGTCGATGATCTCGGCGGCGACCGTCGAGACGGTCTGGCGACGCTGGCGGGCCGGCTGCCAGAGCCGATCGTGCACGTCGTCGGGCAGGTGGAGCTTGCGACCCCTCGTCTCGGTCGAGACCGGGGGCACCCGCGGCGGGCCCGGGGCGTCGTCCCCTTCGGTTCGGACGGCGTCGGCCCCCCTGCCCTCCCTTCGGCCCGGTCGTCGGCCTCATCGGCCGCCACGACCCATCGGGCGGCGAGCTGGCCGTCATCCTGGGCCCGGTCCACCCCGCGCCGCGACCTGTTCATCCCGATATTGATGGGGCCTTCCTGCGACTTGGTGGGGCGGCCCGGGCGGCCATCAATCGTCCTCGCCGGCTGGATCGTCATCGAAGACGCGAAGGTCCTCATCGGGCCCGGCCCCCGCCTCGTCCACGCCTTGCGGCCTGATCATCGTGGAACGAAATTGTCGGACGCGAAGGGACCCGAATGGCACGGAGACATACTCGCGAGTCGCGGGGTCCTGGAAGCTCAGGTGATCGCCCTCGATGTGAAGCGCCCGGGCGATGCCCGCGGCGAAGCGGAGTTCCAGGGCCCTTTCTATCCGGGATTTGAGCGCCTCGACGTGCGAGCTGAAGGGATCCTCGAAGGCATCATCCGGGCGGAAGATGTGGGATATGTTGAAAGCGCTCTCGGCCATCTTGTCGACTTCGGAATGGAGCTTGATCAGGGTTGCGATGGGACATGCGAGGGCGTAGTCGAACATCCCATCGGAGGATGAACGGCAGGACGGAGGGGCGGGTGTGTAAGATTCGATGCTTGACGGATCGAGCTCGGGAGGAAGCCCGAGGGGCGCGTATGCGAAGCCGTCGTTGTCTCCCGAGGCGGGCAGCGTGAAGAGCGACCCCGATGCCTCGCAGGATTTCCCCGAAGCGGACTGATGGCCGATAAGCCTGACCTCCTGGGCCTCGGCGCGATTCTCGGCGAGTGCGTCGATCAGGGTGTTGCACGATGGGCAGGGGATCGACACCAATTTCATGCGAAGGCCCGGATGAAGGGTGTCGCGAGCGCGATCGAACTCCTCGCGAAACGGATCAACCCCGCCGCTCGGGGCCGGATCGGCCGGGGGTTGCTTCCGTTCGGCCTTCCTCCGATCGGACGGCCGCTTGCGATTCCGGCGATTCGCCATGCTACCCTCCTGATTTCAAAGAACGGCGTGAAAGCTGACTCTGAGATTATCCCTCGCCGCCCGCCCCTCGCGCGTCAGGCGGCGACCTGATCGTGTCCCAACTCCGCCCTCACCCGATCCCTCGCCTCGTCGAGCGCCGCCAGGATCGCGGCACCGTCGAGGCCACGCCGGGACTCGATAGTCACTTTGAGGCCGGCGGACGTCCGGATGACCCGCTCGGTCCCCTTGCGGGGCTTCGCCTTCGCCCCCCTGCCCTTCCCGGCCCGGCCGGGCTTGCTCGCCCGGCGGACCTCCTCGACCGTCTCGGCTCGGCTGAGGCCCTCGGCGACCACCCGGGCGGCGACCTCGCGCTGGGCATCGGGGTCGTCGAGCTTCGACACCTCGTAGGCGACGGACGGGGCCAGCTCACCCGATGCGACCGCGTCTTGCACCGTGCAAGGGAGGTCGAGGAGGGACAACGCCCGGGTCACCGAGGCCCCGGTCAGTTGCAGCGCCTCGGCCAGGCGGGCGGCTGTCCAGCCGTTGCGGTCCATCAGGGCCCGGAACGCCCGGGCCTGCTCGATCGGCTGGAGGTCCTCGCGGAGGCAGTTCTCGACGAGTTGCATCTCCAGGACCTGGGAACCGGTCCGCTCCCCTTCGAGGATGACGGCGGCGATCGTCGGCCGACCGGCCAGGATCGAGGCCCGCCATCGCCTCTCGCCGGTCACGATCAGGTAACGCCCCATGGCATCGCTCCACCGGACGGAGATGGGTTGGATCTGACCGTGCGCCTTGAGGCTCTCCGCCAGGCGGGCGATCGCACCGGCGTCGAACTCGGTCCGGGGCTGGTCCGGGTCGGGGGCGATCCGCCCGACCTCGATCTCGGCCGCGGCCCGGAGCCGGTTCACCCCGTCATGCTTGCCCGCGACCGGGGCCGGCGGGGGCGGGGATCCGGCGGGCGTCGCGGCCAGGCGCCCCGCGCCCATCGACTCGGCCAGGTTCGCGCCGAAGCGCTCGAGGATGTCCTTGTCCTTCGCCATCACGCGACCCTCCGGGAGTCGTCCGAGGCGTCGCCTTGCACCGTGCAAGACGCGCGGGAGATCAGCTCGGCGGCCAGGGCCTTGACCGCCTTCGCCGACGCCCCGCGCGGCTTGTGCTCGACGATCGGCCGGCGGATCGCCACCGCCTCCTTGAAGTCGGCCCCGATGGGGATCGTGGTCGTCAGGACCGACTCGCCGTATAGCTGGCGGAGCATCGCCTCGTAGGCACGATGGATGGCGAGCCTGGGATTGAACATAGTCAGCAGATATCCGGCAAGGTGAAGCCCGGGATTCGGGCCGGACCGGACGGCGGCGACGCATTCGAGGATGGCGGCGATCCCCTGCGACCCGAAGTCCTCGGCCTGGAGCGGGACGACCAAGTTGTCGGCGGCGGCCAAAGCGGACCACGCGCACAGGTGAAGGTTCGGCGGACAGTCGAACAGGATCACGTCGAAGTGGCCCCGGACCTCGGCCGTGAAGTCTCTCAAGGCAAGCTGCTGGTCGCGATCGCAGAGCCACGGCTCGGGGACGTTGTGGCGGGTCAGGTGGCCCGAACCGGGGACGATCGACACCCCGGCGAATCCCGTGGTCCGGATCAGCTCGGCGGGATCGGGGACCAGGCCGTCGCCGAACAGGGCGGCGATGGTCGCCTGCCGGGGGAGCGCCCGCATGGCGTCCGGCCCGAAGAACCCCTGGGTCAGTGAGGCTTGGGGGTCGACGTCGAGCAGCAGGACCCGCCGGCCTTCCCTGGCCAGCGTCCCGGCCAGGTGGAAGGTCGTCGAGGTCTTGCCCACGCCCCCCTTGAGGTTGCAGAGGGCGACGGTCGAGGCGGGCATGAGGCCCCTCCCTGGGATCGTCCGGAGCGCCGCTTACACCGTGCAAGGGACGCCTTCCAGGGATCGGCCGGCCGGCGGGGTGGGATGAGCTTTTCGCGGCCGGCTTACACCGTGCAAGGGGACCCGAGGGGGGACGATCGGGCCGGGCCTTGCACCGTGCAATCGCCGCGGGAGCGGACGGCCCGGGGCGCGGCGTTGCACGGTGCAAGACGCCGGGGCGGGTTGGCCCGACCGACCCATCGGGTCGGGTGGCGGGGCAGGGGGCCGGCCCTGCACCGTGCGAGGCGGCATAGGGGGGACATCGTGCACACCTGGGCCCGGGCCATCCGGGGAGCATTTTCGCAGCGAAAAAGGCGGGGCGGAGGGGTCGGGTTACGCGGTGAAACCAGCCATCACATCGGGCCGTCGGAATGCCCGGGGCAGGGCAGGGGAGGCGACTCGTTCCAGGCTCGGATGGCGAGGGCCTCATCCGGCCCGGGGTGTCGCCAGGGATCGGTATCGGGGACCGGTGTCTCAGGGGCGTCGGCCCGGACGTTCGCGGTCCCCGATGAACTCAGCAACCTCTCCTCCCGTCATCGACCGACGGACCTGGAGGAGATCGGCCAGGGCCTCGATCGTCGGCCAGTGCTCATCAACGAGGACGCCGGCCGCATCCCGACCCTTCGTGTACATGGCCATCTGATCGTGCCGAGTGGCCGCGACTTGGTAGCATCCCCCGCCCATGTCGGTGACGATCCCGGCGGCATAGCTGGCCATTTCCAGGGCCCGGACAAAGTCGTCGGAGAGGACGGCGGGATTGATCGCATTCGGGTTCATCTTCCTCTCGGCGACCGGGCCGGCCAGGTACAGCGTGATCGGAGGGATCGCCATGTCGCCCTTCCCGGCCAGGTCGGGCAAGGTAACACCCCGCCATTTGAAGTCGCCACCGATCAGCATTCCGCCCGGGAGGTGTCGCTCGCCGATGGACACCTCAAGCAAGTCCAGGCCGAGCAAGATGGCCGCGATGGCGTGCCCGGCCTCATGGATGGCCGAATAGCGATCTTGGATCGGGTCGATTTCTTCACTCATCCTCGCGCTCCAGCGGGTCGCCACCGAGAAACGGGACGGTGGGGTATATCCGGTCCATCGTGTGCCGGACGGCCCAACGCGATGTCTCGCGGCGAAATTCCGGCTCAGCCCCGCGACGGCTCGCCGCCCGAATCGCCCGGCCGGGGCGTCTTCACGTTCACCTGGAAACCGGCCCCTTCCAGCACGAACGGACCCCCCGCCGCCGCCGGCGGCCGCAGCACCCCTTGCAGCACCACCGCGACATTGGCCGCACCCTGCTCGGCGATCTGCTTGAGCATCTTCCGGTAGTTCTTGCCGTTGATCTTCGCCCGCGCCGTCAGCGAACCGCCCTCCAGCACCAGGTCGATCGCGGGGTCGCCGGCCGGACCCTCCATCGGCACCAGGTCGCCCGGCAGCGCCTCGGCGGACAGCGGCACCGCCACCTTCCAACCGGCCACCCGGATCGTCGCCTGTTTCATCACCGGGCAATCTCCTGGGCGCGTCGGGGGAGGCACGAGGATCACCGGCGGTCGCGTCGCCGCCCGCCCCGTCCGGTCGCTCCGGCGCGGCGAGGCGTCGGGGCGAATCGATGGAAGTTTACCCGATCGGGCACCACGGCCTTCCCGGGGCTGATTCCACTTCCCCGTCCCCTGGCGACTCGCGGGCCATCGCGTCGGGCCGGCGACGCCGACCGTCGGCCGGGCCGGCCGCCATCCCAAGCCGGTCGGCGGTCCCGGCTTGCCGATAACCGATCCGCGCGCGATCATGACATCGGGGCCGCACGGCCCCACTCGGCGACGGCATGCACCCGCGATCCGATCGGACGCGGGGGGGCCCGGTCGCCCCGCACGTCCGGGAGATAATCATGTGAGGTAGGCGACGGGCGAATGAATCGAAAGGAGCCCCGGGGCCATCCCGGCCCGGGGCTCTATTCGGTGGCCACGGTCGACCGTCTTATCGGGCCGGTCGAGGGTACTTCCGGGTCGTTTAGCCGACGCCCCAGGAGTCGTGGACGAGGGAACGGGGCCAATCTCAACCCCAATCCTAAGTCCCCCCTCCCCTCCGGTCAAGACGGTCCCCAAAGCCAGGGCGATCGCGGTGCGCGCCGGACTCGGGGGCCTCCCCGGGCCCGGCGACGCCCCCGACCGCCGCGCCGTCGCCCGCCATCGGGCCGGGCCCGAACAACGGCCCGGGGGGGTGGGGGTCCATGCTCTCTTGTCCGTCGATCCCAAGCACCGCGACGCCCCGAGGCGCCCGCGAAATCGCCGGCGGCTTCGTCCCGATCCCGGCACGACAGATCGCACACGCCTGGCACGCATGCCGCAGCAGGCCACTCGGCACCAAAGACTTCCGATCCTGGATCGCCGCACGCGAGATGCTCGCCCGGCGACGAGCCCTCGGGGAGGGCAGGGCACCGGCCTATTCCTTCGACGAGCTGGCACGCCTCACCCACGTCTCCACCCGACGCGCCCGCGCCTCCGTCGCACGACTCGGCGACGCCGGCCTCCTGCTGTGGTCCGGATCCGCCATCGCATTCCCCGAACCGCCCGACGCCCCCGACGCCGGACCCCTGGCCGACACCATCGGCGGCGGCATCGGCGACCTCGTCGTCCCACGCAGGGTCCTCCGATCCCTCGCCCAAGGCGCCACCGCCGCGCTCATCGCCACCGCCCTGAGCGTCCTGCTCCGATGCCTCTCCCGTCGCCGGGGGGGATTCCACGGCCGTGGGCGCATCAAGGCCTCCTGGATCGCAAACGCCTTCGCCGTCGACCCCCGCGCCGTCAAGGCCGCTCGCCGACACCTGATCGGCATCGGCTGGATCCGACCCGAGCCCTCCGACCAGGCCGCCGAGAACCGATGGGGCCGCGCCTACCGGATTGACCTCGACTGGGCCCCGACCACCGCGCCGGGCCGATGTCGCGTTTCACCACCCCCCCCCGGCCCGGCGTGTCGCGTTTCACCACCCCCTCTTCTCCACCGGGATCCCCTTCGGGGGGGAGAGGAACACCAGGACCCCGCCTGCGGCGGGCGGGCTGGGGTTCATGACGGGGTGGATGGGGAAAAGCATGCATCGATGATCGCCGGGCCGGCTTCCGGGACCGACGACCCCGTGATCGGGCCGGGCGGTGCCGGGGCCCGGTCGGAGGGGGGGCCGGAGGGATCGAGGATCGTCGGGCCCGGGCCCGGCGACGCGGGCGGGCCGATGAGGGGACCGGTCGGGCCGGCGAGGGCGGTCGGTCGGTCCGCGGCGGTGGAGGTCGCCGGGCCTGCGGTGCCGGCCCCGGGGTCGGCCGGGCCGGGGCCCGGGGCGTCGCCCGGCGGTGTGGCGGTCGGGTCGGCGGGGGCGAGGCCCGGGGTGCTCCCCCCGCCCGGGGCGTGGTCGCCGCCCCGGGCGCCGTCGTCCGGCGCGGGTGGGGGGCCGGGGAGGCCGCGGCTGGACGACATCCGGGCGGAGGACCTGGCCGACGTGGGCCGGCTGCTGGAGCTGCACGGCCAGGCGGCGGGGCGGGGGCTGATCGGCACGAGCGAGGCGGACCGGCTGAAGTTCTTGGCGGCGGCCGAGCATGCGCGTGCGGTGGGCCGGGTGAACCCGTGCGGGCTGCTGGCGCGGCTGGTGCGAGGGGGCTTGTGGGATTACGCGACGCAGGGTGAGGAGGGGTCGGCGTCGCGTCGGCTGCGGGAGCACCTGCACGGCGGCGCGAGGGGCGTCGGGGTGGGTCTGCCGGGGTTGGGGTGCGTGGGGGTGGCGGTCGCGGTGCCGTCGATGCGCCGGGGGCTTTCGGATGACGCGCGGCTGGTGGGTGAGATCCGTGCGGGGTTAACGCGGGCGGGTTACCGTGGCGATCCGTTGCCGTTGTTGCGTGC
>JAABUW010001819.1_pt1 | contig 34079 bp, 37 predicted proteins | sample 5560081 | NCBI WGS metagenome assembly JAABUW01 (sample SAMN10711882, study PRJNA513363) | rock metagenome | isolation source: Antarctica rocks | place: Antarctica: Victoria Land, Knobhead sud | reverse complement strand
ATTGAATACGGAGGAGCCTTAGCATTGATGGCGTCGGCCTCTTTCGGGAAGACTGGATTTTATGCTTTGGCCACTTGATGGGTCTTTTGTGGCAGGAAGGTCTTCTTGTCGAATCTGTCCGCCAAGCTGCGAAGTGACAGTATGCAGGACACTGACGCAGGCGGACTCGAGTGCGGGAGGAAGGACTGGAATCGGTTTCTTTGCACTGCGTGTTGGGTCGTAAGAAGCGGCTATCTGGTTTATGTTGGAGGTCGCTGCGAGGATAGGAAGGTTTTTGCTGATAGGATTCTTACGAAAGAGCGGATACATCGAAGGAACAATATTAAGGCGAGTCAGTCCTAAGGTAAAATGAAAAAAAAAACACTGGACAACTCGAAAGCATGAAAGTGGTAATTCCTGAAGACTTATCTCTTTGAATCCTACGGGAAATTGACTCGGATACATACTCGGTCTAAATGTATACCGTATCCGTCAATAGGACGTGTTGTTAACAGTTCGATGGTAGCAATAACATGGTCTAATTCTAGGCCAACCGGTGACCGTACTTTAATGGCATAACACAACTTCAGGATACCGTATGAATCTCACCCAGAGATATGTCAATTTATAAGTAGCTACGGAGTAGTTGGCCTTGTATCGCTGATTTAATTCTTTGTTCTTCGATGGTCATTGGTGAAGATAACACTTTGTTAAGAAGGTGTTTTCGTCATCGCTGAATGTTTTATTCGGACAGTATCTTCCATAGAGGTAAGACAATCCTCTTGTTCATAAGTTTTTCATGACATAAGATCATTCAGTTTGTTCGAATTTTTTTTGGCATATTTAATGGAGAACAGCTTTGTTCTGACATTATAATATCTTCTGCAGAGTACATACCTAACGAAATCGGTCAGCAAATATCCCTCACAAATACACCATTATGAACAACGGTCCTCTAGAACAGTCATCTTCCACCGGAGATGATCCACCAGCTCCGGGACGACCGAGACTTCTCCTGGAAATGCTACCAAGCGAGGTTCTTGCAGAGACTATCGAATACCTGTCTAACGATGATCTATTGAACCTTCCCTACCGAGTCCTTAAAAACGGGCTTCTGAAGGCGGAAGGCCTACGTCGATTCCGACAACATCGCGTCTGGATGGATAAGAAAGACCTGTACAGGCTAGCAAGGATAAGTAATCATCCTATCATCCGCCAATACGTCGAAGAGTTGGTTTTCTATTTGGATAAGCCACGTGAGCCCGACAAGTTCGATCTTCGTGGCCGTAATCGGTCTCTGTATCTGGCTTATAAGAAAACCTCCGATGATCTGCAGAAGCTAACAGAAGATGGCACCGACATAAGGATCTTAGTCATGGCTTTCACAAGCCTGCCGAACGCCAACACTGTGACTATCGACAATATTGATCGCCTACTCGAGGAAAGGTATGAGCTTGGAGCAGCAGTCCCTGTGGAAGATCAGATCTACCATGGCGAATATAAATTTCATGGGGACCACGGAACCTATCTTCTTACACTGCTTGTTAAAGCGCTTGCAGCCTCACCGGTGAAGCCTGCTACTCTACAAGTAATAAGCGCAGCAACACCAGCAATCACCAGACCTGACCTGAGGTTTTTCTATAATGGCGGCCCAAGGACGGCTATATCCCTTGCGGGTTCACTCTACACAGTACCCAGTTCAGCATACCCCGCAGCTTTCGGTGAGATGAAGAAATTGGACCTTAGAGATCTGAGGCGTACACAGCTGGAGTATAGTCATTCGTACTTTGGTAGGAACGGGCGAGAATTGGGAAGGGTTCTCGGGCCTTTTACTGAGCCTTTGGAGAGAATCGTCAAGTCTGCGGTCTCAATTTCTGACCTTACCATTGGCCATACCACCAAGGGCATCTCTGATATCAGGAGCGAATGTATGCTGGACATCCAACTGAGCAGTCTTCTGGAACCAGGTGGTCACCCCCACTTGCGAAGACTGGAGTTGGCAGAGCTTGTCACACAGCAGTGGCACATGGTCGGGTCACTTCAGGCTTGCGCTCCAGCACTGACAGACTTGACACTTGGAACGATTCACTTGAACCAAGGGACTTGGGCGCGGACATTCGATAATCTGAAAGGGTTGTTCAAGCTCGAGCGTCTCGAACTGGGCAAATTGGACATGAGCGGGGCAGATTGTAAGGATGAGACTGGTCAGGACAAGTTTCATGACGTTGTCGGAAGTGATGATAGCGACAACATTCTGGGATGGCTCTGCGGAACCATCGAGAATAATCCATATCGCCCCGGCAGGAACCTATCAGAATTGTATCTATAGTTCTGATCTCTGGGATGAGTGGGAAGAGGCAGATACAAAGACAACTATCATAAATATGCTCAAAGCGTAACCATGAAATGAACGCGATCATACTGAATTGTGACTTGAATTGTAAGTATCTCGGACAGACGGGTCAGGTAACAGCAGATTACAAGTATTACCTAGTTTTCTGAAGTTGGGAATTGAAGTGCAACCTTTCATTCATCTCATGGTTCTTTCGAAATGAGACACTTACGATAATTGCGCCTCATCCGGAATATATCCTGGCATTGAGATGAAATCGCGCGTTGATTTTGGATTTTTAACTTGAGACATTGCAGCCCGAGCGGCGCCCATCACCCCAAGGTACGATGGATCAACCGAGTCATACAACACGTCCTCTCCTAGGTCTGAGAAAATTCGTTGGACCAGTTCGTGCATTCGAAGCTTTAGAGAAGTTCATCTCACTTACAACAGTGAAAGATCCATCTTCATAATTGTACTTGGTACTTGACCCTCGACGATGGCATAGCCGCCATTATTGGCTGTTTCACAGGTGAGTAGATGTAGATAGCTTTGGTAGTAGTCTACCACGATAAAGTAGTAGTCGTCTTCTACAATGTTAGACTCAAAGTTTCATACCTTTTCCAAGAGGCGTGGTAGACTCAGAAGCATATGAGTGCCTGCAAGTGGAATATTCGCTGCATGAGCGGCACTGAAGATGGTACTCTGAGCTGTAGTATTCCAGTGGTACGGAATACTGATGGCTTTAACGTCCACCGCGGTGCCCCGAATACGCTCGCTGTCTGCTTTGATCGCGGTTAGTTCATGAATGAAAAGCGCTTCTAATTATCCAGCCTGGGATTCTGATGGGAATAGATGAGTATCCGGCACTGTCTCACGAGGCCGCGATTGGAGGTCGTCTTGAACCCTATTCTTCAGGATCTACTGGAAGAAGCTCTGGTAAGCGACAGTTGCTGAAACCCGAGTGACAGGAACAATGGAGCCGTCATCTAAGGCATGGGAGCCAGTGATATATGTCGGCCCAAAGCTTAGGCCAAGAGGGTAAGGCATATGGTGAGTGCGACATGGATATCTAGGGGAGGACGAAGATGAACGAGGGTTGTTGACAACAGAAAATTCTGTTTAGAGGTATTCTCGTTTTGTCTCATACATTCAATCTTCGTTGTTAAGCTAGCGTGGTGGCTAACCTAGAGTAAGGCAAGGCTTGCTGAATCCGGTTAGCCGAAGCTCTGATTTCCTCGTCCTACCGCATCCCTTACGCTTTTCAAGTACACCTCCGTAGTACAGCTGATGAACCGATCTCTTTAACCGATCTGCAGGTGAGCTTCGAGCCACCGCCATGACTTGTATAACTGTCTATACCCTTACCGAAACGATACCCTTTAGCTAATAGAGGACAGAACCACCCTTTTTGGCTGAGCAATCCCCATACGACGAAAATCGTGTTTAATCTCATGCGAAGATTCAATTATCTACGGGGCGAGGTACGAAGAAATAGAAACTCAGGTACCTTGGGAATCTACTCATCTCACAGCGAACAGATTCAATAAGCGCTAAGCACTGAAGATATGCGTTGGCATCACTAGAAGACCACAGCGATATAATTTCATAGCCACCTGTGATGCTCGGATCTTAACTGTGCATGATAGTTGTATGTGATGTCATGATTGCAAGTGCCATCACCCCCGAGCATCGACTCCCGGATACTCGCTTGAATCATTCCTTGGTTGCTAATCCATCTCCTTGCTTTTGGACGAGAAGATGTAGTTGTCGCAGTAATAGTAGTAATAAACCATCGGATATATCTCGATCCAGTGCCTGCAGAAAGGGTGCCCGCCCATTTCTGTTCGGTTCGACATGACGCAGAGCCCGGAAGTATTGATCACCAAGTACATGGTCCATTTTGTGGCTACAGAGAGTGAGAGCCGCAGCGGAGCTTAAAGGTAGCCATGATGCGATTTGCTGGGCAATTTCAGGAGGTACACGATCGAAGAGTGCAGAAGTTGCAGGTTGAGGAGACTGAGACGTGATCCAAAAAGAGATCAGAAGTTCCAGGGTAGTGATGCTGAGGCTCGGTCCTGCCAACCTCGAGAAGACGTAGCATCGAACCTGAAAGAGGACACTAGCCAGAAGGATAGAATCATACGGAGCGAGTGGGGACTGCAACTTATCAACCCTGGGTTCGCGCAGGCCACAACAACGGCAGATACCATTACTGAAGACTCACAGCCTATACTGACATTCGCCAAGTTTAGTCGCAGAAAAGAAATGATCTTCAGAAGGTACTCGTGTTATATAAACGCGAACCATGGAAGAAACCCCGGAAGCAGAGGCCGCTAATCCACATAGGAGAACCTCACCCAAACGTACAGCGCAAGTCCTACGGTTCCTGAGCAAGTATCGTAATATATTACAGCGATAAGATAAGTGATGATGGTCAAGGTGGAAAGAAAGGAAGAAGAGATGGAGAAATTGTTGGCAGCCAGAAGACTCCTGCTTCGCATTCAATAGATACTAGAAGTGGAAGCAAAAATACCTCGTAGTCGTAGAACGGCATAGAGATCGCGCAAAATCCCTCTCACCTGTACGTAGAAATATCCCGTTTCAAGCTTCTAACATCGATGCACCTTCGGCTTCATTTTCTGATAGTGAGATGTCTTGGGGGCTTGCTCGATAGCATAATGTGGTGGGCTTGACAATGTCTAAGATTCCGTTAGAAGTACAAGAAATCTACGTTGCGATGATTTGTGAAGTGACTGAGAAATGCCTTCGATTATCTCGCTATGACACATCTAAAAAACAGAAATAATGCTTGTATGCTAACCAATGCAGCCCAGGCAGGGTACAATATGGTAGACTGAACAACATGATCGCTCACCCACGGAATCTCAGCAGGGCGAACAAATTGACGCCATATTGGTGCTAGAGGGTTCGAGTCCACTGTTGGGAGTCCAGAAGATCGTGACGTCGGTGACGTCTGAGTCGGTGTTGTCTGTTCAAACGAGATTCATGCCAGTGGTGCACCTTGTGATTCCAAGGGTACGAAGGCAGATCATGAAGCACTTGAAGATTGTCTGTGCTCCACGGGAAATTTATCAGTCTCAGATTGACCGGATAACCTTTGCTCAGTAATAGACAAGCCATTGCTTGCCTCGTTTGCACCGCATCTTCTTCCCTTACTAGACATGATGTGTAGGGAATCGTCAGGCCCTTGAGCTGAGGACGTTTCATAATCTGGCGGATAGGTTCAGCCAAGGCGCTGTGCGGGCCCACTTCGATCAACATATCTACCGAAGGCTTCGAGTTATCTAATGGCGATTCAAGGCACATGTTAAGAGAGTCGTTGAACAGGACTGGCTGCAAAATGTTCTGCACCCAGTGTCCAGCGTCGAGTTCTTTCGCCGATGTGATTAGTCCTTCAGTCACGGAGAAGGGGAAGATGACGTCTCCAAAATCATCCTCTGGCTCGAAGTCTCGTAAGCAGTCAAGGTAGTCTTCAGCCACGATCTGCATGTGATGCGAATGGTATGCTGCATCGACACAGAATTTGCGCGCAAAAGCTTTATCAGACTCGATCATTGGCTGAAGTGCGGCATCACCAGAGACTGTGACGCTAGACGGACTGTTGACGCAGGCCACTATGACATTACCAGAAGTGACCCTTTGAATATACTTTTCAGTTTCTTTCTGCGACAGTCCGACAGCAAGCATGCCACCACGCAGACCGCGCAGCTTTTTCTGGGCCTTCATAGTTACCAAATCTCTAAAGTAGGCCATGGCCAAGGCAAATTCACGGCAGATTGCTCCAGCCGCGTAGCCGGCTCCGATCTCACCACTAGAATGACTAGTCACTGCGCTGGGTTTGATATTCTAGGACCTTAAAGGTCGGACGAGACCAATCTGTACCGCAGTACACAATGGCTGCCGCACAGTTGCAGTACCTACTTGACTTGTCTTCTCGTCTCGAGTAAGTTCATCTAAGTGTGTGTCAGCAATTAGTCTGCGAAATAGAATCGCATGATTATTTCTTAAAGATCAAGGATATTCTAGGGTCATCAAATATTCATCAGCTCGATCAATCGATTCCTTGAAGACGGGATAAGCTGTGATCAATTCCCTACCCATTTGAGCCCATTGTGCTCCTTGTCCCGTGAACACGAAGCCTAGTCGTGAGGCTTTCGACGATCGACTGGGTTTGACCTTTTTGTCATTAAGAGCTTCGATCAGTTCAGACATTGAAGTGGCTGGCAGAGACTGGCTCCATGAGAGTGCAGAGCGACGTTGGCCGAGCGTGTAGGCAAGATTTTCAAGAAGCGACCTTTCATTGACTTCTTTTCGGTTCTGAAGGTAGGTGCTTAGATTGACCTTCATCTGTTGAGCTCCTTCCTCATGCTTGGCGCTTAATTGGAAAATCAAGGACTGGTTAAGACTTTGGTGACCATGTTGCAAGGCGTTCAACCTCTCCAGCTTCAATTCACAGCCATTCTGGTGCGCGACGCTGAACCTAGGCCCTTGCGCTGGTGTCCGTTCTTATGCACGCCATTATGTTTGACATCATTCTCGTGGTAGTCATTTTGACTATCATCATTCTGGTCACGTTCGTTCGTAACGAACGTACTAGCCTTCTTGAAAAGGTCTCCTACGTTCTCTGTAATAATGTGAGCATTCGTGCCACCGTACCCAAGACTATTCACCGAAGCCCGTCGAACATCATCAGACGGCCATTTTTGCAAACTTCGCGACGACGGTACCTATTGCATGTTAGCAATTTTAACATACTTATCGCAAAGAAGAATGACCTTCAGATTCCACTTTTCGAGAGTGAGCTTCTCATTTTCCTTTTCGAAGTTCATATTGAAAGGAATGATTCCTTTCTCGATCGCTAAAGCAGCCTTTATCACGCCAGCAAGGCCACTAGCAGCTTCTAAATGACCCACATTGATCTTGACTGAGCCGGGGGTTACAGTTGGTGAGGGGTTGGAAAAGTTGAGCCAGGGCCGGAACTTTTTTTTTTTGATCCCGACCCCGGCTCAACTTTCTGCATATGCTAACCATGAGTTCAAAATTATTCCAACCCCGGCTCAGCTTTCTGCATATGCTAATCATGAGCTTAAGAATTGATGTTATATAGTTAAAGTAGCTAGAAGATAAACAGCAAGAGCGAAGTATTGAAGCCGTGCATATGCACAGCTTGAGCGAAGCATCGAGAAAACAGCACAATCACAAGACGAGCGAAGATTCTTCTACATATGCTTAGCATATGCACAAAACATGCAAAATCATGAACTCAACTTGTGACATGCTCATCAACAAGCTATCGCTCACGTTACGAGTATTCTCATCAGATCTTTCTCGTGCGTTTTTTCCTTCATTCTCATCATTCTGCTCATGATTTGCACTAGAATATCACTTTTCTCATCGTCTTAGTATATGCGCGACATATGCGGAGTGCGACACTCACCTTCAAGCCATTTAGTCAACCCGTTATCTCATCCGCTCGATTTTCAGCGCCGTTGCTTTCGTCGTTCATCGATATTTCTTTATGCTCAGTTGATGCTGCGCATATGCATCGACGAGGCTTTGATGATCAGAGGTGAATTTTATTGTGGTCTCGCTTAATGCTCTTGACATATGCTTCGCATAGGGCCCGAAGCTTTTCCAACCCGACGTCAGATCTTGGATGTGCGGGGCATATGCGAATTTTAAAGTTCAACCCGACGCCAAGAATTTTTTCCGACCCCGGCTCAACTTTTTCAACCCCCCGGCCAGCTGTAACCCGACTGAGGCGACATATGTTGGAAATAGTAACCTCCGCTTCATAGGGCTGGTAGGGCTGGGGCCCGCTAGTAGAGTTTTCCTCCCAGATAGCCTTCTAACAGCAACAATCAATATATCAATATGACCCCATATGACCTCGTATTCCAACAACATAGAGGAACTTCCCGGCGGGCCTGTTTTTCCCACTGGCGGCACTAATAGCCCCTGCCTCCAAGGGATCAGTTTTAGTACCTGTTCCATGAGCCACGACATAACCGGTCTCTATCGGATTTAGACCAGCGTTGTTGTAGACGAAGCGAACGAGAGCTTCATGAGCCAGCTGACTTGACATAGTGACCACTTTCGTTGTTGAAGCAATAGAAGCTGTAGTAAGAGCAATAGTAGGAGCAGCAGAAGTAAGATAGTCGTCCAATTAGGAACAATAGTAAAGTAAGGTACATAGTTGCAGTGCCATTACACTGCCCGCTAGCCTAGTTGGGGCTAGCGCTAATTGCGGCACAAAACATACCTACTCGTAGGTAGATAGCTTTCTGTTGTAGAAAACACACCTTTAGACAATTATCAGATCTACACTTCATCATTCGTGAGACCATCTGAATTAACGGGCTGTTTCCCTGATCACAGCGCGGATTGGGTCGCCGTCGCGTAAAGCATCCTTCAAAGGTTTGATCATGAGGCAAGCTGCACAATGTATATGATTTACCATCGGGACCGAGGAAGCTGCAACGGATGGATCAGTTTTTGCCCTGCTGAATATTGAAGCCTAACTGACCCCATATTACTCTAACGCTTGAACCGCCGACCAGCGACATTTTGAACTCCCCCGTTCGAAGGCTCTGGCACGCCAGATGTAATGCCACCAAACTTGTCGAATAACTCGTGTCCACCGTAAGACTGGGGCCTTTGAGATCGAAGAAATACGAAACTCGATTTGACAGCATGACTGTGCCATTTCCGGTAACAAAGTATGGCGCACATCCCACTACTAAGCGCTCAACGTCTACCCGAAGGGGCTTGAAAGGGCACGTCTGAGGTATTGAGGCAAATTTGAGGCAAATGAGCTCTGAGCAGGCGCCCGTAGTACTTTCACTAAGGTAACCACGTACTTTACCAAGCTTACCACGTCACGCACAATGCAACCCAGAGAATTGGACGGAGGGCTTACCGCTGAGCTACAAAAGACTGATCAGTTGTGGAGATAGAGTAAGATGTGTGTCGTCTAAACTGGTCAGAATAATACCTAGGTCGCTGAAATCTTCTAAATCTGAAGCTTCGAGTTACCATCGACTGGAAGACGGAAACTTGACCTCAGCCGATCACTGGTGTCCTCACCATTTCTAGTGTTGAGGATGGCCACGTCCCTAAGAATCGTACCATGTATCCTGCAAATGCAAGGAGCTCGCTCCAGGGCGGGAAAAGTCTTGGGACACGGACATCTTTTGCGACCCCTCAGTGCCATGCACGCAATGATGCATACGATGACAGATAATTTTCTTCATCCATAGAGGCGAACTATACCAACCTTCATTCATTTGAAAGCTCTTGCGACCAATCTTGAGTCTTTACGTATCGACCAGCGCAAATGTTTCGCAGTACGCAAGCTCAAGCTGGACCCTCACACGTTTGTTCTTTCTATCAAGCAATATAGCCTCAAACTGTATTTTAAAACCTCCGTCAAATCCCAGGTGCATCAAAGACATGGCTTGGAATGTCTCGTATGTTTGTGAAGGTCGTATGCCCAAATATCCTTACCTCATACAGTATCTTACCAAAAGTAAGTGGCTGGATTCGAAATCTCTTTGCGTTATCACAAGGATGACTATAACTCTAGTATTTGCCAACGTTCAGCTCAATGTGGTACGTCATAGCCACCTCCCTTCCCAATACCTCAACTGTCCCGCGGTTTCATAAAAAACATGCACAATGCTGTTTTACGAATTAAAAAAACCTCAATACGCAATCACACATTTGGTGAAATAAGCAACCGTTATCCTCTCCGGTGGTAAGGTCGATTGTGGACTGCAGACCATTTTGGCTAAGATCTTAGGGATGGAAATTGTGCGTGTTGGTTTATGCTTTGTTAATGGTATTCAAGCGGCTGGTATATTAATCTGCGAGCGTTCCGGAATCCTCGATTCCCCCCCCTTCGGGTATCGATTTTGTCTCACATGTCTCTCGATAATGCGACTACCAACTCGATACGCCGTCATTCATGATAATTTCAATTGGAGACGTGTGCAAAGCTGACACAGTCATGCGAACTGCTTCGTACAGCTTGAGGTTCGATTAAGAAGCATCGACTTCAGTCACTGCAGCACAAATATCTACTATGACATTGCGATGCATGCTTGTTTGAGAAGTCGTGAAGATTACTCTATTGTCTACCCGCGCTACTACAACGCTTCTCGGGGAATTCGCCTCTTAGGCACATTTCATTCAGGTCAGCCTCTTTTACAAAGCCATTTTACTTACTGCAAACTTTTGTTTGGGTTGGGCGGGCCTTTGATTTCACCCCAACAGAGAGCGGTCGGAAGCTTCCAACGCACAAAATCCACCTATTATTTGGTGTTGCTGCTCGGTAGGGTAGTAATACGCGAATTACGAGTGTAATCGTGGCCATGATTCGTCGGTAAAACCTGATTACTACGGAAGTACCTTACTTTAGACTGTGGGTGACCACATCCAACGATCCTGACTGCTTTTGCTGTAAGAATCCGAGCTTGGTAACTTTCGCAGCGAAGTCAGCGGAGCTACGGTACCAAGCACACGCTTTACTTGCCCGCAGAAAGGTCGTAACCCTCGGTCTGCCATGTGCCTCTGTCAGTGTGGATCATATAATGGCTCTCTTAAACTCGACAACGGGCCGGCAACGAGATTTACCTGTACGAGGTGCTGGCTACGAACCTTCTGCAAGCTATGCTTGCCAGAAGAGCTGGACAATCTCATCAACATCGACAGAGCAGTAACAGCGCTTTACCCACGCGTTGAGCTCATACCCAGTCGAAAAGTCCACGTGGCTAGATGACCATGTGGCCAAACAGCGAACGGAAGCCCACATCGAAGTGGCCAGTTTTCACATACATAGACCAAAGCCCACCTAGCCCGTCCAGCTAGGTGGCCATGCAGCGAAGTCGAAAGCCCATGTCGAAGTGGCCAGCTTTCACAATTTCGAGTTTTCTATGTGACCACTTGGTCATATAGACAGTTCACGATAACGCGGAGCCCGTGATCTGTTACTCGCACGGCCAGCTCGCAACCTCGGGCATAGCTCTTTGTCGCCCATTTTATCGGTGTGATTGCACGATGTACAACTGGTCTACGGGATATACTGTCTAGGATTTTGAGTCGGCTGCTTGCAGCAGGATTTCCTTGAGCTCGTCTGACTGGGTATGGAAAGTGGATTCAGGTTACAGCGACTACCAGAATAAACAACAGTGTGGTTTTTTAGCTCTAAGAGCCTGTTTCACACCGAGAGCTTTTCCATACTACATACATCGTCAGTACGACTCTATGTGTATCTATATACGTAGATAGTATGCTGTGCTTCATAGCCTTTGGCTGCATAAGTACATTAAAATGAAGGGGGAAAAAAAAGAAGAAAAATTTCGACAACGCCCAAGATTGCACTTCAGTATTCACAGCATCCACGAAAGGAGGAAATTTTTATCATCATGTCGACTCGATCACAACGGCCCCAGGAAACTCTCCCAAAACTGCGACAAGCTTGCGATATGTGTCACCATGCCAAGGTTAAATGCTCTGACGAAGAACCCTGCGCGCGGTGTCGAGACAACAATTTATATTGTTCTCACAGCTATGCTATCAAGGCTGGTAAGCCAAAAGGGAGCAAGAACCGGAAGACTTTAGAGAGATTAGAGCAAATACGATTGGAAGCGGAAAAGGCACAAACCACCATATCACCCGTATCTCAGAACCTCAGGACCGTGAGTGGAAACCGAAAGAGACCTCACGTTCCTTAAGATGAGTACTGTGGTGGGGGTCAGACTTCGCGGATGCGTGGTTTCGATGCCGGTCTAACGCCGCCCTTGACATACCATGATCTCTAATTGACTGGGAATAACACAAAATATGTTTTCTCAATAGATGTCAGTCCAAGACCTCGACCACACAACCGTTCCTACCTTGCTGACCTTGACGAATACCAGCTACGAAATTGCCTAAACTTCCCTATGGATGTCAAGTTCGAATTTCTCGACCCTTAACCAATGCTGACGACCTTTTTGACACGGAAGAGTTCTCTTTCACTGATACCATGCATGTGAACTTTGCATTCAACTCATTGATCAATCCAAGTTCTGTAATCAAGCCAGAGGGAATTGCACATGTGGGCTCGAGCACGCCGGATGTGCAAGAGCCAAGAAGTCCTAGCCGATCAACTCCATCAATCCGACCGTTATGAGCAATCCTTTCCGACGCGAGAACGCCTTGTGAATTAGCAATGGGAAAGAGCGAAACAGCTTCTCTGACGCGAGGTTCCTGCTCTAGTCAACAGGATTTCCAGTTGAACAATCTCTACGGCCTGAGCGCGCAGCCAGACAGTCAACGTCTGGACATGTTGCTTCAATGTATAAATGATACTCTTGGAGCAGTCGATTTTTTTTTGAGATGTAGCCAGTGTAGCAAGGATTCGCCTTCGCTGCTTGTCACAATCGCGACCACTCAATTGGTATTCTGCCAAATCCGGAAATTGCTGTCATACAGTGGTAATATGACACTGTCGTTTGGAGAATACCGACCGAGCCAAGGCGATGAGCTGGCCATGAAGAGACTATTGATCGAGCGTGCTGTTCAAAGGGGCAGGAACACAATGCAGGAGCTAAGGCAGGTCATGGGCGGTCTAGGGTCGACGACTGAAAACTACCGTTTGCAAGAGCAGGGGCCTAGTCCGCTCAATGGACAAACGGCCAATCTCTTGCGAACAGATATCACGTATCTCTCTTCGGTCATTGACCGCCTTGAAAGCATTCTAGCCGCCCTTAGAACGGATCTGGATGGAGCAAGGTTCAAGCACGTCTAAAAGGCGTCCTTTAGCGAGGGAGAAGTGTGGACATGAGGCAAGATTCGGGGATGAGCTTGGTTTGACCCATCAATGCATTTACCGGCGCGAATTCGTGCTATAGTGCTGGTCGATATTGAAGTGTATGAGCCATTCAACGAACTGTATTGCAGATGATCCTAGATGGAGTTCTCGGTCTTCGATCGGTCGGTAGATTGCATTTTCTGTCGCCCAACTTTTCAGGAGCTGAAGAATGCGGTTGTACATCTTTTCTTACGGGTTTGAACTGGATACAGCGCTGATATGAAGATCTCAATTCAGAAACCGAGTAAATATTCTCTCAAGATCGTTACCTTGCCAAATATGTTCTGCCGACACATTGCTGTAGAAGGTGGCTAGGTGGCTTGTGGACAAGAGAGCTTCAGCCCGTGACTTCTGATATGATCGAGGTCCCGAGTTCCGATGTTCTTTGGGCGGATCTCTTCTACCGAGAAAGCAACAGGCTTGCTGATATCCGACTGTGGATGTAGCTGGATGTCCGGGTCGGTACAATTTGCCTTGAGACCTTGAGCCTCATTATTCCAACTTGCCTTACGTTTCTTTTACCTTTCTGAGCTAGCCAGTGCTAACCAGGTTACCTGAAACGCCAACCGAGTCATTGGAATATAAAAATATAGTGCTCCGCTCTCAGCCTCGTCCCAACGTCAGAAATGTTCATCTCTTGAATCTGAGCTTGGGATGGGAGGCTCTACTACGTCAAGCTTGATCTTAGACATCTCGTTACTTCTTCACAGAGATCGTCCATTGCGTAACCCGCTTCGGTCATACTTGTAGTACCAAGCCATGGTAGGAACGCGTTGCGCGAGAAATAAGCAATCAAGCATGAGTAACCAGAAAACGGCAGACAACATGAAGGCTTCACCATCAACTAGCAACGGACTTACTTCAGCAGGCCAATCGATTACCATCCTTGAGCAAGTTTCCTGCGTCTATAGGGGGTCTTCAAGAACAAGTTCACCTCCTTGAAGCCTATTGCTAACACCTGCATTGCGATAGGCATCATGACGGCTGAAGTGGTTGATATTGCCCATATCAAGCTGGCGGGATTGAAAGCAGCCCAGCCGCACGCATCTGGGCGGTGAGTCAGATAATCCGGGAGGGAGGTTCCACTATCCCGCCATTATCTAATCCACAACAGTCACCGCGATCGTGTAGCTTCACGGCCTCTGATCTTTATGCGTACTTTGATACCAGATAAGGTCCAACTTCAAACCTGCTCAGGGCAGTTCTCATCCCATCGATTACTGTACGCAGCTTGGCTTGAGGATGTCTGGCATTATATAATTATATTGGAGACATGAGGATACGAGCCCTTTTTGCGAGATGACGTGAAAGCTGTCGCGCTGATCGTTGCCTGACCCCGAGACCACGAGGGACCGAAATAGCGAAACTTGGAAGTGTCACAAAATCTACTATGACTATTACACCAAGACCCTTTAAAATTCTGTTATGAGGGGGAACTGTGCCACCTCAAATTGTTCTGTCACTCAGTAAGCACAATAAGTATTTCCCTTACAACCTTGCTCCAAACCTGATTAGTCCTTGGCTGATGCTCCGCGTGAGTCAGGTCTGACATATGGCGAAGGAAACTTTCCGCGGATTACCACGCCGAAGGTGATTGCCCCTACTCAATAACAAGTGCTAATCCCGCCAGCGGAGAGGATACGTGCACGTAGTGCACACATGGCAGTATTTGCGGGAGGGAACTTTTTACCAAATACCATTAGATATGTTTCGCAATTTTTCAGAAACGATTTCCCTCGACAAATCGTACCCAAATCTGTTGGCCGCTCCCCTTCACTTTGGAGTAATAAAACACTACAGAGACACTTACTAACATCACTGAGCTTATTACGAAGTATGAAACAAGGGCCACACGTATATAGCTTGGGCCCTGCAAAATCTGCTCTCTTTGATAGGTGGGAATACTTCAGGCGCTGATGCTATCATGACTTCTGACACCCACTGGTGCTATCTATACATGCTATATCTCATTCTCTGCGACCGCTATCGTCCATGACTGCACTGTTCTCATTAAGGAGTCGGATTGGCCACAGCTACGCCAATGAACCATTGTAAGCAAGCTTTACCCATACGTCTTGACCCGGCAACGGACGTGTGATACCCAATGTGATTGTGCTATCGTCTGCGACTGGAAAAGTCTGCTTGCTATCGGACGTCTTATCTTTGCCAGCAGTGGATGCGAGCTCGATATCCCAACGACGAAACAGGAATGCGATGAAAGAGAAGATTTCCTGCATCGCAAAGACTCGCCCTGGACAGTAGGTCCGTCCGCCTCCAAATGGCTTGAAGCTCGGGCTCCGCGAGAGGTCAGGTCTTTTAAGGAATCTGTTCGGATCGAACTCGTGAATGTTGTGGCCGAAGATGTCACGATTCTCGTGAAGCTGGCATGTCGCCAATATGACAGCGTTACCTGAAGAGAGCAGTTTCCCGCCTAGCAATGTTGGCCTTACAACTTTGCGTATCCCTATATCTCTTTTTGTTAAACGCATCGCTTCATAAAACACTGATTGCAGCTGCGGGCAGTTGTTCACTAAAAAGTGCATATTGATTCCGTCCGGCTTGACTGCCGGGCGGACCTCTTCCCTGATGAGCGCATGGAGTGCTGGATCAAAGAGTATATAAGCCACCATCCAAAATGCGAGTTTGTACGCATTCGCATCTCCCCTGAAATCAGTCAAAAATGTCTGTCAATTACTGTTGTTTCAACCTCGGGACTACTTACGCCCAATATACCATTACCAACATGGCAGCGCTGTCATGTTCACTAATATCAAGCTCTTTATACTGATCGACGAGTGTTGTTATTAGGGAGGCCTCTTCTTTCCTTGCGTTGTGAGGAAGTTTCATATACTTTAAAAACGTATTCGTGTATCTTGCTCTTAAAGTCGCTACTTTCGTTGAGCTAATCCCGGGTGCAGGGTATAAGAGCTTCCAAAGCTCGTCTGTAAAAAACTGCATATCTTTTGTCATCCCTGGGTCAAGCTTGAAGAGGACGGGATCGAATAAGGACATCTGTGTAACATCGATAAGAACGTCTCCACACAGGTTTTTCAGCGAAATTGCTTCCGACAGGCCTCTGCCATCGACGTTGAGAGAAAACCGATTCGAAAATTCGTCCCAGCTCATGAGCTTTGTCATATTCCATTCAAGCTTACTCGCGAGCCTTCGGAAACTTTTCCCTGGTAAAAGGTGTTGTATGTACAAATCCTCCGTTAAATTAATAAGGCTCTTGGCAGAAGGGTTGACGGGCGTCGGCACTGCGGCTTTAGCCCAGAGTCGATCCAGCCTGCTAGGTTCCACACCGAACCCGATGAGAACCTCATTCAGGAATTGGTCCCAGGAGAGTCCTGCGGTATTGTTGTAGAACGTCGAAGTATCATTAGGATCTGTAACGACATAATATATTTTCCCAACGACTGTGATGCCGAACGGCTTTCTCGTGTTTCCGAAGTACTTACTGCAACTACGATGAGATTGTCATGTCTCCATTCTTTTCTATTGGTACAGACTTACACTCCTTGAGAGATCAACTCATGTGAGTCTTTGAAGAAGGGCAATGCATGGCCTTCGCGTGGTCAGCCAACTCGAGGTCCGATGTTTGCAAAGCTATACTCTAGCTGAGGAACCCAGTTACCGAGGTCTAATACTATACTCAGTCTCTTTACACTGACTGATACTGAGGCGTCTTACTCACAGGGAATCCAGTACGGAATCTGCTCTGGCTCGTCCGGTTGCAGCCACGGCAAGACTGTAAACGTCCATACACGCCACAATAGGAGGAAAAGTCCCAAGGTAACAGGTACGAGGGTACCGAAAACTGAGACAACGTTAGTTCTCTCTAGGGGTAATAAGGAGATCGCAAAAAGTACATGACACACGTCCGTAAGCATGGTGATTCTTGACTGCGTTGACGACACCTAACGTAGATAAAGCATGGTGGTACTGAAGTGCTGACATTCTTGCATTCCCACCTGAAGCTACTGATTACAATCGCTGAGAAGTTGCTCCACCCATCTGGACCTTGTTCCGGCACATGATCCTTCCACCTTCTGTGAAGGACTCGAAGAAGGCGACATACGTGGGCCAGATACCGGCACCGATGTAGCCCAGGACTAGGGTGATACTTCTTACCGCTCTACCCCACGAGCAACTGGCGAAAATTCATCCCTAAGAACACTGCAAGGCTCTGTCCCACACCGAGTTCTCAAATCTGACTCAGTCTAGCTCTTGCAGTGCTCCGCCTCGGCTGTAGTGCTACATATGGCCTAAATGCTAACTGACCAGGGGCATAAATCAGGCAGCCAGCGGTGCCATGGTTAGACTTCGTCTTCCGGCACTCAGGATTCCACATGCGCAATTCCTCTCCAACACTTGCATGCCACAAGCCTTATACCACACCTCCTGCCTACACAATACCCCTGGAGCCCGCTAACGCGTATGCAACACACCTCATACCACTACCTAGTAATCAAGGTGCATAACATGCTTCTGCAGCTCACAGAACTGCATAGTATGTGCCTCCCACTCGCATTTGCGTTCTTGCAACTTGAACAGCTGAACCTTGACCTGCTACTTTCGCCGTCTAGGCACACCTACACCGAGGATTCCGGAAGAAACGCCGGTCTTGAGCCCTGTCCGAAATTGCTTTCTATGATCCTAATCCAATAGTTGCAGCGAAACACCTCGTCCGAAGCTGTGCGTGAAAGCTTCGGTTAAAAAGTCTTATTTTATGCCGTTAGCAAGCTACTCTTCTCGCTATTACAAATATGCCGTCTAATGAGACTGAGGTAATCGCAAGGTCAAAACAGACAGTGTCGTTCCTATCTAGCTGCCAAGCTCAGCATTTCCCTGTATTGTGTGTCCAATGTAACGGCCGAACAATTGCTGATGCTCGCAGTTCTGTGTCTAGGGGCTTGCGGATCTGTGCTCGGCAAAAAATGGATGACTGGGTCACGCGATTGAACAGAAGCGTTGCTGTGCCATCCTCTGGCCATGCCTCCGAATAAGGCTCTACATGTGCGAATCATCAAGTCTCTACCCCTTAAAGACTAGATACTTCGCCGGCGGAATTCCACCCTCGTTTTATCGTAAGGCACCGTAAAGTTCTGCCAATTCCATAAACGTGGGGCATTCACATCTTCCAGACGAAATTCATAGTTCATCACCAGATGGACCAACACCAATTTGATGACCAGTGAGGCGTGAAATCGACCAGGACTGAATCGAATTTTGTCAGCTGACCCAAAACACCATGATGATGCCAAGGATACCTTGCGATTGAACAGACAACTTACCATGCTAACGACCCGTATCCCCATATCGGGAATTTATCCGTCACATCTGTGAAATTGCTGAAGCCAGAATCTGAGCCCTGATCCCGTATCTTGACATCCTCTTGCGCAGCGTTCACAAAGCGTGATCCATCGAAGATCTCAGGGTTGAGGTAATTGACTTCGTCATTCATGATGTCTTGGGCCGAAAGACAAGCTACTCTGCCTGCAGGCACATGGAGACCGTCGGAGAAGGTAAAAGGTTCCAGTGCCTTCCTCCTTAAGGTAACTGTCGAGGATATTAATCAAGTATTTTGCAACAAAGCAAGGACTACACACAAGTATCTAAGGGATTTGTCCTGAAGGTTTCCTTGATGAAGCTGTTCAGAAGGGGGAGCTTCTCCAGATTGCTATATGATAGGTCCGCCTCGCTCTTTATCTCAGCTCGTAGACACTCGATATAGGCTGGCCGCACGCATAACTCGAGAATAAGAAGGTCGAGATTCTAAAGAATGATTAGACGCGAGCTCATCAAAGTGTGATCATGCCCGTACCATCCATGGTTGGAACGCCGCTGACAGCCACAGTCCTGTGATCGCTCGTAAAATCTGTGCCGTGGTCCACTGGTTTTCTGCAGCGACTTGAATTGTCTGATATAAGATACTAAGCTACGTCTCATTAGCGGTGCTCTATTCTGCGAAGATGAAGAGCTCGTAGCTCACTTCTTTCTGATCGTGTGGCTCGACCCATGCACCGTGTTCGCTTTTGATGATTGGTAACAAACGGTCTGTGATGACTCGCATAGCTCGACCACGTCCAGTGATGATGCCATGTACCATGCTAATCGTGTCAAAAATTTACGCGAAGCTCCATCTATCGATTGATGATCTTACGGCTTCATAAAGGAAGGCGTTACCCGCAGTGCCATGAGTGCAAACTCCAATTCCCGAACCTGGGATTTGCAGGCGGAGGAGAACCTGACCTCCTTTGCTACCTTTAATCAGCTAGGTCTTTCTCAACTCCATGATAATGGAAATGAACCAGGGCACTAGGTGTGGGCTCACAGAGTGCTTCACCAAAGAAGATGAGACTGAGTGTATCGGACACAACTTTTCGGGCCATAGGGGCCATTCGCACAGATACCCATTCTGTATTTCAATCAGAACACTCCAAGACAAAGACTATCAAGATACCTTTCCCAGCGCCCGATATTTTCAATTCTGCGGAGATGCTAGTCACTGCCCATCGTCGTAGGCGAGGGTAAAGGACGTGGAGCTGCGGCTGATTCAGAACTTTCAACACACGGCCAAAGAGACGGTAAGTTGATAACCCTGGACGCTTCTGGGCTACATCGGGCAAGGCAAGTCCAAAGCCAAATATCTATTACACTGTCAAAACCTCATCATGTCGCCATAGCATTCCCCCTTACGTCGTTGTAAACTGCACGCTGTGACAGCTGCGGACTCTCTGCTAGCTCCACGAGATGCTTCCTGGATCGCACATAGACATATTCTTGCTTCAAATTTCGCTCTGGCACATAGTATGCGCCAGACCGCTAGACGTCCTCTCTCAGAAAGTAGAATTGCAATTGGGGAATGATCCGGTACTAACAAAATCTTGAACTGCAAGGACCAGATCTTTCAAGACAGATTCCGCACCACATAATTTGTTATGCAGCAATTGCAACGGGCTTTTGAGTATCAATGTAGGCTTCTATCTGAACGTAAGCCACCCCACCGCATCTTTACAGCATGGAAGACAACTACTGTAACCAAAATCACAGATGCACATAGTATCACGAACAAGCCTCCGACCAACAACGGCGTGGCGGTCACGTTGATTGGCATAATCCCCAAGGGCAAGCACCAGTATTTGCAAGGGAAAGGGAAATCCGAGGATCCACAAGCTCTCCTTTGTGGATTGTTTCTTGTGTACACGTTAAGCACAATCACGAGAAATGGGAGTAATTGACTTGGGTCCAAGAAAGTTCTGGTGATAGCACTGAGCAAGATCTGCTAGGGATCAGCATGCTTGCCAACGGTAAGGTACTGTTACGTTGGTAAAGCGGAGCTACTATAGTTTAACCCTTCACGCCCTTGTAGGACCTTCTAATCCCATTCCATCTCCTACCGTTACTCACCGCTGACACTCCTGCGTCGACACTATCCTTACTGCATGTCCACAATCTCCGACCACACCTCCTCTCTACCGTGGTCTTCAAAATGCACTAATTCGCGCGCCTGGAACTTCTTGCCCACACTTTCTATTTGCCTTCAGGACTCAATGAATGGTTTGCGAACCTCACACTGCTCTAAGCCTCCTAGTCGCCTTCAGACCTCAGTGATTCGCAATGCCACTCGGGCACCTCCAGCACTCGGTATTTCAGGCGCAAAGGCGGGTCTCTGCAACTTCATCCATCACACTTGAAAGCCCGCCGATGTTTGATTAAAGCGGATTGGCTATTCCCGTCCGCGACCACACGCATGCTTTGTCAGTTTACTTTGAGCCAAACCTCGTACCAACAAAAGGGGTGATGGCTGACTAAACGCTCGCAGATAATGTACACAAATTATTACATGCATTGGGACCGTGATTATGCAAAGACTGGGCCACATGACTCGTGCTGACAACAACCTAGAAGGTGTTAGGAGCACCAATACCTAGCTTGCATCTGCATTAACATTGCAGTAAAAGCTGCAGCCCTGACTGAAGGGCCGATTTCGGCGCAGTTACTTGATTCGGACAGAGAGACGCAAATCAGTTTCATCGATCCATTTTCTCTGACCGGTTGTCGATACTTGGTGCTGCTGGGGTGGGGGTTGGTTGATTGGTTGAAGATTGATTCTTGCCAGGTCGGAAAGCGGTCGGTCTGTCGTCCAGACGGACCTACTAGAGCTGTACGCTCTTGAAACGCTACTGCCGTGATTAGCCAGGCGTATGATTCTCATGTTTGAATTCATATGCGAAAGTTATAATCACGGCAACCTCATGTGGGAAAGTGGATTTTGTGGGTGCTGCTACCATGGTAGTAATAGAAGTTGGAGGAGTGGGTGAGTGGGTGAGTGGTAGAAGCACTACCTAGGTAGTGATACATTGCTCGCTAATCCTAATTGGTACTAGCGCGATCATGTGCCGACTTCCGCTCAAAACGTAGATCGCTTCCTCTCTGAACTACACCTCTAAGCAACTATCAGATTCACACTTCATCAGTCGTGTACACTGTTGGCTGAGCTTTTCAAGCATCGCAGGTCCAGCCCCTGTCGAGTCAAGGACTCGAAGCTACGCAAAGTACGGCTACAGGGTAGCCGCACGCAGCAAGCCCCGTCATATACGTCGGTCCTGGAAATGTCAGCGCCAGGATGGATGCTGGCGACAGAGTGACACAGCACGTGTGATAACCTGCTAATTTACCATAACTGTCGACCTATAGATACTGACATAATCTTCTAGATGGGATTCCCAAGACCATCCGCTACTTGATGCTTTATATTGTTACCGCTATATCCCACTCTGTCTGGTAATTCTCCCAGTTCCAGATAATCTTCACGTCCTGAACCGAGAAACCCCTGGGAGTCTGAGGATGTGCTTGTTTTCTTGATAAACTTTGAACCATATGTCGAGCTAGGTCTGACAGGCGACTTGGTGCTTGGCTTTGTTTTGAGCGAGCGAGAAAACAGACGAGATCGCAAAGAGGCAAAGAAGGTCGATTTTCGCATTCGGGCTCTCGAGAATGAAGCAAAGGCAGGCATCGAACTGCAAATAATAGCGATGTCTGTTTCTACAAAGCTAAGAAATGATCAGTTACAACTTCATCCCGAATACCTGGTGTGGTCACTAGACTTACACGCAAACGTATGCGATCGCGGCGAGCCATTCCGCATCATTACTGGTTTGCCACACCATGATACGATAGACTAGACCGCAAACACTGGCGACGATGGCACTAATCAACGTAAGCGTTGGACATGGCATGCGTTGTATGCTTACAAAACTCCAGTCATGAAAACCGCAAGCACAGCCACCTTTTTGTGCATCGGAAGCTGTAGATTTAGGACAACATGCACAGGAAGCAGCAGGATAAAAAGGTCAAGGGCGACGTTCAGGGTTCCCTGGATAACTCCAAAGACTGCGGCGGGCTTGCATTTCAGTCCGACTTCAATTGACCATGGGTGACCAGGAGCTGGTGCACAGAAAATTGAAGTCACTGGAATATTCGACCAATATAAACAAAATGAATAGACGAAGCCGCCATATATTAGCCACCGCATTGTCCTGCGGACAGCGAATATACGAAGGTAGAGCAAGAGCAGTGAGATTTTGGCGAAGAAAATACTCGGTCCTAGAAGGATATTCTCCGCAAAATTTATCTATACCAGTATCAGTCAGAACATCTTAAATTTGGACGACAATGTCGACTTTCCTTGTAACCAGTAGGATCGAATTTCCAGAGTAAAGGCGTGTCCCATGAGTGGATATACTGATAGTTTTCTGGGGAAGAGTGCATAAGCCAAAGCTGACGTGAAGCGGGCTTGATACTGAAGATTGCGTACGACTGAGAACGATGCCTTTGAAGGCGTTGGAGAGAACAAAAGCAGTAACGCAACAGACTATCAAGGAGTCAGCTTTCCGACAGTGCGAGTGGAAAGAGCAAGAAGCTACAATCATCCCATCCAAGCTTTCGTGGTGTAGTGTAGTTGAGGTAGAGGCGCGTGGCGACAAAGAACGTAGACAATACAATGAGAACAACAGCCGTCGCTGTCACGCCAGATGCCATAGATGGTGGGTCAATGAAATTTGAGTGAAAACCTGGTGGAGGCTTGCGCACAGGGGTGGTGGCCAGGTCGACGCCGGCGGGAATAGTTCCAGCCATGTCTTAGGCGACGAACGAGACTTCAAAGAAGTTCTCAAGCAAATTGGATTCTTGCTCGTGGTTCCCGTGTCTTGTACTCGGAGCAAAGAGATCGGGATGTGGGCATACTCCGCGCGCGAACTGCCTTCTGGAACTTAACAGTAGGGGGTGGAGGGGGGGAGGGGAGGAGGAGGGGAGGGGGTGGCAAGGCAGGAGCGAAAGCCGATGCGAATACGATCCTGCATCATTAGAAACACCATTATTGGAAGCAACCAGGATCCGAGTACCATGACAGCCCCGGTGAAGTGTTGCATCATGCACAGCAACGGCAAAGACCAGTCAGCTGCGCATATGCCTCATCCTTTTCCGTCGCCGAGAGATGCTCCATAACGACAGATTTCGGGCGAGAAAGAACACCAAACAAGGAAAGCATAGAAACCGACATTGCAAGACTTTTCGTTTCGAAGTTTTGTTGCTAGAATAGCATGAACTTCTGGGTGTCTAAGGTTATCGTCCTTTAGGGATGAAAGGTGCGCGTAGGAAGTCGGAAGGTGAAGTTCTTGAGGTAGTTTACGCGACAGCTTATCTACTCCATCCTTTGCGATCGAGGGGATCGTCGTCTGCGGCTACTTTGAGGTAGGTACTTCATAGTTGCGTGAACATCTCCAACTGCCTCGAGGCCCGAAGTGACTTTCTCACGTACGTATTCATCAGGCATGTGCAGTTTGCCTGCCCTTCGCGCCGCAGTCATCCGGCCCTCATTTCGACCAATGAAAAGCCAGAGAATAGTCCTGGAGTGGTGCAATGCAGTCCTGGTCGTGTTCGCCGTGTTTGGTTTCATTGGAGCCACTCATTCTACCATTAACCACAGCAACGCTGTAGGTGCTACCACACTGATATCCTATCACCTCAGTCTGCACAAGAGCCTTGGTCCATCTCGTTTAATCACTGCGATCCTAATTCCAGTCCCTGTCAACTTTTTGTAGTCACAGGAGGCCAATGAGCCTCTACAATGTCGGCTGCTAATAGAGCTTCGCAGTGTTCCACTTTGAGATTGAGCCTTGGCGAAGATAAAGTCTTCGAGCCCAACACAACGCTTTATGCTCAATGCCAAAACTCGTACTACGCCCAGCAAGAACGAGATTTATCTCCAAACTGCGTCGTGCGACCAGCTCACAGCTCTGATGTGGCTCTTGTGGTTAAAAAGATATCACTCCTCAATCTGGCCGGCTCCCAAACCAAATTAGCGATCCGGGGCGGAGGCCATAGTCCTAACCCAGGCAGTGCCAATATCAACAATGGCGTCACGATGGACATGAGATCAATGAACACCGTCACTGTTAGCTCGGATAGATCCATCGTCTCGATAGGCGCTGGAGCGCTGTGGAGCGAGGCCTATCCGATGCTTGACGCCTTGGGACTGTCAATCTCTGGTGGACGCTTGTCAAACGTTGGTGTGGCGGGTCTGACACTGGGAGGTACTGCAAAACTGTGTGGTAGTATATTATACCACAACATTGACTTTAAGCCTAGGCGGTTTGTCCTTCTACTCAGCACGGAAAGGCTTTGTTTGTGACAGTGTCCGGAACTTTGAGATCGTTCTGGCTGGTGGTCAGATAGTCAATGCCAATGCCAAAGAAAACCCCGATCTGTGGATTGCACTCCGCGGCGGCTCGAACAATTTCGGGGTCGTCACCCGCTTTGACATAGAAACCTTCGAGCAGGGAGATTTTTGGGGTGGAAGTATCCGATTTAATATATCCCTCGCTCCCAAGCTACTCGAAGAGTTCCATAGGTTTGACGCAAGTGTGAACTACGATGACTATGCTTCTTTAATTCAGGTTTTCGCCTTCGCCAGGGGAGGCTACTTCCCCCTCACCACCATGGACTACACCAAGCCAGTCTCGAACCCACCCGTATTCCAGCCCTTCACGGCGCTTGAGCCTCAATACACAAACTCCATGAGAATATCGAATTTGTCAGACTTCACCAGCGAAGCGGCGAAGCTATCACCAAATGGACGTCGGTTCGTAATCCACCCATCGCATTTGCTAGCAGCGTTCGGGACGTAACCCTAGTAAATTAGACTGATATACAGCTTGTCCCGTAGAAACCTGTTCGTTTCGAACACGTTCCAGAACGACTTATCGATGCTCAACTCCGCCTACAGCTTGTGGAAAAATTCTTCTCCTCGAGTCGCGGACGTCAGCGGTATTCTCTGGACATTGTCTTTGCAGCCTCTTCCTCCGACAGTCATTGCCAAGGCAAAAGCACAAGGAGGAAACTCTCTGGGGCTAGACCCTTCCGAAGGCGCACTGGTACTCTGCCTGCTCTCAGCCTCATGGTCTGAGGCATCTGATGACGACATTGTCGAAGGCGCTGGCAAAAAGCTTTTTGACGATATCAAGCAGGCGGCCGTGTCCAGGGGGCTGTTCAACAAGTTTGAGTATCTCAACTACGCCGCCAGCTTCCAGGATCCTATTGCTGGCTTTGGACCGGAAATCAAAAAACGGCTTCAAGCAGTAAGTCAGAAATACGATCCCACAGGATTCTTCCAGACCACGGTACCGGGGGGTTTCAAATTGTTCGAGGAGAATAAGGAGGAGAGTATACAGTGAGATCCTGTGCGCAGTTCTCGATGCTTAGCCTGCGCAGCGGCTGGAATACAGGAGCAGTGACATCGTAGGCAACTGTAGGGCAGTTCGCCCAATGCTCCCAATAAATACATATACTACCTCTATCTCGCTGAGCTCGCCTTTACATGAGTTCATGTCTTGCAGAAGGCAGATCGCATGTACGTACTGTTAGTCCGAGCCAGGATCCTACCGAAGCTCTATGCAGGCTTTGCTGGATGTGTAGTGACTAACTAGCACGTTGAACTAGGGAGCTGCGTGGGGACATTATGACTCAAGCGCACTTTGCAGTAGCCAGGCTGCAAGACTTACTGTAGCTTTTGGCCCGGGAAGCTGTTGCTGCAAGGATCGCAACCCATGGCGGCTTCCTAATGCGGACCACGGAGCATTTGCCTTGAATTGGTTCTCGAGCGGAAAGCCAGGCGTGTTCCGTGCTGACACCCGGACGAATGCTTGGATTCTATCTCGACTGACAGAGGTGAATTTTAGCTGGGCGACTTTGCTAACATTAAGTACGGTGCATTGCGATGTGGTAAGGGCGGATTGGCCAGGCTGGCGTCAGAAAAGTAGAACTCCCTCTTCGCTCTGCTTCTGTCTCCAATTGAGCCGCCGTATATCATCTTCCTCTTCGTGAACTTCCGTATTGCTTGCTAATCACGATCTTCTTCCAGCATGCTCCTTCAGATCTTGCTGCTGACTGCACCGTTATGGACTCTATACAGTGCCATTTGCCTTTTGGCCAACTATCTGAAGGCTCGTACGCTCAAAGTACCTATGATCATAGTGCCCATCTCTGGAACCAATGTTCCATGGGTGCTTCTAGAGCCTCGGTTGTGGCCTTTGATCGAGCGCCTTCCGTTCTCCGTTGCGGATCACTTCTATTACATGCGCCGAGAATGGACCTTTCACGACAAGCACAAGACGCATGAGAGGCTGGGCGATTATTTCGTCAAGGTTACACCAGGACAGAACATGCTGTATATCTCTGATGGTGATGCTGTAAGCGAGATCTTTGCGCGTAATAAGGATTTTACGCGACCAGTACACTTCTACCGTGAGCTCAGTCACAACAGCGGGTCAGTCCCTTTGCTTAAGCTATATAGGAGTCTTAGACATTTTCGGAAAGAGTGTTGTCACTGTAAGACTGCGCCAATGTCTCATGAGCAGGCACTGATCCAACGCACAGGTTGAGGGCACGGATTGGCAACGGCACCGGAAAGTCACTGCAGCTCCTTTCAATGAGAAGTCCAATGCTTCGGTTTGGGCAGAGACGCTGAGTCAGGCAAACGATATGTTGACTCAATGGCTGCAGGCAGGCAATAACGGCGTTCGTTCTTTGGCGAGCGATGTGAGAACTCTGTCGTTGAATGTTTTGGCTGCCACTGGTTTCAAGAGCCCCCAAAAATTCAACGATGTAGGTAGTTATCGGGAAGCACTGGGAGTAATACTCGAGAACGCACTTTTCATGATGCTTGTTCCATCCAGAGTCATGTCTTGGCCCATCGTTCCGAGATCTTGGGCTCGTATAGGTCAAGCAATGCACGACTACAAGAAGCACATGCTGCATGCACTCGAAGCAGAAAAAGAGTCGATACTGCTTGGGAAACCTGAGGCCGGAGGTTTGATTAGCTCTTTGATACGGGCTTCAGAAGATGCACCGAGCAGAATGAAAGCAGGGAATCCCTCTTCAAATTCAGAACATTCCGCCAGGGCAACGCCGTTGACTAACAGCGAGATACTAGGTAATTGGTTTGTGATGAATGTAGCAGGACATGATACCACTGCGAATACCTTGGCTTATGGCATATTGTTCTTAGCAGCCAATCGAGATGTGCAAGACTGGGTCTTTGAGGAGATTCGGGAGATTCTATCTCACGAAAGACATGAGACGTGGGGATATGATGATTCCTTTCCAAGATTAAAACGCTGTCAGGCTATCATGGTATGACTCTTCCGATCGTAGTTCCATCACCTTCAAGTAGAGTACTAATATTACGAAGTTCGAGACCCTAAGACTTTTCAGCACCATCACTGAGATCCCTAAAGGTACCGGAGCAGTTTCTCAAACTTTAAACCTCAAGGATCGGGTCATGGTGATCCCTCCACGAACCGCGGTTCTCCCGAGTTTGCTTGCGACGCATAGGCATCCTAAGTACTGGGGCGCCGACTCGTCGACCTGGCGTCCCTCAAGATGGATCTCGACAAGCTCTAGTAGCCCTATCTCGGCAACCCGGGTGCCTGATATTCGGGCTCGGCTTGAAACTGAATTTCTCATACAGCCAGTAAAAGGGTCATACTTTCCGTGGGCTGAAGGGGCGCGATTCTGCCCTGGCAAGAAATTCTCCTTGGTGGAGTTTGTAGCTGTGCTTGCGCGGTTGTTCGGATCATGCACAGTGAGACCTGTGGTTGAGGCTGGTGAAGACCTTGATCATGCAGAGCGGCGCCTCGTGAGTCTGATCGAGGATAGCTGTCAGGGCTTGCTGATGCATATACGTGAGCCGGAGAAGGCGGCGCTGGCTTGGGAGCGTAGATAAGGATAAGGATCATGCCGTTGCTTCTAGTAAGGTAGCTTGATGCCTTGAACTTGGACTGTTTAGCTGTTCCAGCGTATTGTAGACGTGCCTTGCCGGCAAAAAAGGTCTGGCAAATGTTCACAAAAAGCCTTCCTACGCGCCCGAGTAGAAAACAGAGACGGCAGTTCCGGGCTGCTTGTAGCTTTTAGTCGAGACCACCATTCGCTATTTAAAGGATATCGAAACGTGTAGTGTAGGCTCATCCCGTGAAACTTACGGGGCCGCGTATCCTCGTTCTGACCAAAATACTTCCTTCCTCTCTCACTCTCGTCCACTTCTACCACGGTTCAACACATGGCAGACTCTATGGCAGACTCTGTGCCCCTCCAGCCAGCAGTCCCGTTCCTTCTCATGATGAGTCTTCTTGTTTTCACCCTCGCATTCACCAAAGCCCAATCTCCCATCCGTGTCGCACTTGCCCCTGGCCTTTCTTTACTCTTAGCCTACAGTTTACGCGTAAGGAATGCTGCAACAAACTTGGCCAGCCCCATGACCTTGTGCCTCTTCGGCGGTGCTACAGCTGGCCTTGCGTTGAAATACCTCGACTGCGTTGTATTCAGCGCATGGGGTTTCGAGGAGCAAGGACCTACACGGGCACTCGGCGGCTCACGACCGGTTTCACGCCTAGATGTCCGCTCCCAAACACATGGAAGGCATGTGACCGTGTTTTCAAGACTTCGGTTTGGGTTAGCAGAGGCGTTCCGCTTGCGCCATGTCGACACACCATGGGAGGCGAAGAATGTACCGCCGTTTCGAGCCAGCGATTCTGCTTTCGTGCCCCAAAAGAGCTGGTTTGTTATCCAAGCATCTTGCCGAATGCTACTCTATGCCGCCGTATTGGATCTTGCTACATTTGCTCCACCGCCAGACCCATCCTCGGTGCGATTTACACCAAGCCGTATCCCATTCTTGGTGCGTTTGGGCGAGGTAGATGGTGCTGAACTGACGATGAGGGTTGTTGCCGTTTTGGGACACTGGGCAATCATGTATTGCATGATACAGATGCTTTACTTAGGGTTGGCAGTATTCTCAGTTTCGATGGGTTTCACAAACGTCCGTGTTTGGCGGCCTTTGTTCGGTGATGTGAGAGATTCTTGGTCGGTTCGGAACTATTGGGGGTAAGTATAGAATCTTGTCCGAGGCAGATCTTTGGCTTTCGCTATTACTTGTTGGGCTTGGAATTAATGCTGAAACCACGACGGCAGTTGCTTCTGGCACCAGTCTATGCGGCAGAGTTTCTCAAGCCCTGCGACCTTTATCACAGAAGCTGTTTTACGTCTCCGGCGAGGAGGGCTAATCGCTCGATATATTCGCATTATAGCCACGTTTGTCTGCTCTGGAGTTTATCATGTTTTCATTGATATGAGCTATGGCATCCCACAGCGGTCTTCCGGCGCTTTGAGATTTTTCTGCTGCCAGGCATTGGCAATTATACTTGAGGACACCGTACGCTTTGCTTATCATACCACCATTAAAGACCCTTCGAACAAAGACAGAGAAACAAAACTCTGGGAAAAGGCTATAGGATTTATATGGGTAGCGGTCTGGTTGGTGTGGTCCACACCAGCAATATCATACCCAATGGCCCAGAAGAATGCTGTGAACGGTGGAAGTTACATTTTGCCTTTCAGCCCGATCAGAATCTTGTCCCGATATTTCTATAATCTGTCTTAGGTTTGAAGTTGTCGTTAATCTATAAGACTTATGGCTGAATATATAGCAGGCTGAGGATAAGTGCTTGATATATATCCAACTGACGTCATTTCAAATCAAAAGTTGTGGAGACTACTGAGAAGCAAGTCACAGGGCCTGCTTTGTACCAATTTGGCAACAGCAACATAGACATATGCCGCGTGCCCCTTGGCTGGGCCTGGTTTGACACTTGCAATGTCTCTTGGGGGATGCCGTATGGCTCCGCGACGGCCAGCTTGTGCTGAGTGAGACTGTTCGATTTTCCGTCCATCTACTCGTCATCACTGCACCGTTCGAATTCCTATGCACGTCTTCCACCGGCCATAAGATCGCTTCCCAGGACTCTCTATTCCTTCCGCTTTGCTCTATTCATCTAATTGATTGCCTCAACTCAAGTCCTCGTCGATCAGGTTCCATGGTACTCCAATCCTGCCAAGACCACTTAATGTCCTTTATGCTTTATCGAAGAGACTGTGTAATGGAAGCCTGGTCTCCTTAGCTGACAGGATCACCGAAACCCTCATTGTTTCGAATGTGCGCCATGCATACAAAGAGCTTCGATAAGTCTGAATCGGTTTTGCAAAACTTGCAACAGCTGCGCAAAGATTTGGGGGTTTCATCATTGCCGAGTGAATTTATCGTGCGCTTTGATGTTTGACGGCTTCCACATGGCGATGACCGAATCCGCTGTGACAATCTGAGATTTTATCGGTGTACGATCGTTGGTTCATCGTACTGTAGTCCTTGCTCAGCGCGCCAGCATACCTTACGCATATACAGGATCTCAAAGGGCACCTACGGAAAAACGTCTTGGAACGGGTGAATGTCTGTCTCATTCAATCGCACAGATCATTTCTGTCATCACCCAATCGTGCTCAATTTTCTAATATCCTATCCCAAGTACTACTCTCACAACTCGCCAACCACAGTCTGCGCCTCTTAAACACTAACCTTGGCTAAAGACTAATACCCTATAATATCCGTAACAGACTTCAGATCGCTATCATCAACTCATTGCATCTTTGCTTAGTCCCTACTAAATAATCTCGTCTAACGCTCTTCAGAAATCCATTTTCTTCTTTGATAAATGATAGCGCAGGTTCATTGACACCAAGCTGGAATGTCTATCGTTGCATTCTTTAATGGTCATGGTTGCATCTCGTACAACCAGTCAAAGTTATGGATATGTGATTTCCGTGAGAACAATACCCTTCTGCATTCCAGAATCCCTCTTCTCAAATACCAGTGCAACAACCCCTATCCCCTATCCCCGTTTCCGCCTAAACCCTCCCCATCGACTTCACCCCTCTCCGTCTCTTCATCTCAAACCCATCCACACCCGCCTCGCTCACTTTCCATTGCATCTTCGCTTCAACCGTCCCTTCTGATATTCCCTCGCATCACTTCTGTGTTCCGGGATACCCTGTTCACATGTCGTAATACTCGAAACCATCTCTGCAGAGTCTGATCCAACAAAGCGAAGAATTCAGTCAAAAACAAACTTGATATTCCCTGGGAAAGAGGGAAAATACAAGTTATTACACGAATTAGTTTTCTCGTTCATTTCAAAGCTCTATCCGCCCCTTCTACTGTAGTTCGAATACTGTACATGTATCCCTCAAACCATCCAAAAACCTTTTTGATCAACATCACCTAAAGAAGCGCATCATGGGTCCTGCTCAAGACTGCACATGAAGCTGTTCCGAACACTTGTGTGTGTTTTTTTTCCATTCTGCAGAGCTCTCTCTCTCTCTCTCTCGGATTGCACATTCGGCGGAAAGGCAGTGCATGTTCACGCAAACTGATCGACGGAATCCGCAAACTGACTCGAAGCGACATGGCAGTTTGCAATTCACACTCTTCTAATTCCATTATCTCATACCCTTTATCCCAAAACCTTCGCACACACTCCTTTACCTCCACTCCCCACCTCCCACATCCTCTCCCCTCTCCCCTCTCCCCTCTCCCTTCAACGCACAATCAACCCCCCCCCCCGCATCCCCACACCCATCTCAACCCCCAGCCCTAGTTTCCCTCCTATTAACCCCTACCCTACCCTACCTTACCCCACATATACCTACCACCTCACAAACCCCATCAACCTCGAAACCTATTACATACATACCCCTCGGCCGCGGATACGCTCATGGGACTGAGAAAAATCCGCATGTGACACTGATATGGAGTATGATATCCAGAACTTGGAGGTTAAAGCCCACGTGGGGCGCGCTCTACTAACTTACTTCTTTTTCGTTTAACAACCACCCTCCTTCCTCCTTCCTCCTTCACCCTTTCCCCCCTCCCTTCCCCCTCTCCGACTCCCTCACAACAGCATACCTCACCTCAAAACATACTGCAACCCTTCCTGTGAATCCTAGCGGATGGAATGAGAAAAATGTCTGAGGGTGTTCGTACGAGGGGGGATTTGGTCTGTTTGATATAATATTAGAAAGGGTCGCTTTTTGATGGCTGGCTGAGGTCGCGGCAATGTGAAGTGACAGCAGAAAGAATGTTTTCGTTGCTACGCTAAATCCTCCACAAGGGTGGGGTAGATAGGTATGATCTATATACTCATGAAACATAAATCTAGCCACCATGCCAGAATGCATTTACACCCTACCGCCCCAACTTCTTCAACTCCAAATACCTCAACGGCGGAAACACCACCAGCGCAAACGCCGCCCCCAGCCACTCCCCCAAATCCGACCCGCTATCCCCCACCATGCGCGCAATCGGCCCCACATACCACTTCTGATTCATGCCCATGATGGCGCCCACCCACCCGATCAAAAACGCAATCAGCGCCGCTACGCCCACCGGCAACCGCTTCGGGTCCTCCCACGCCGTCCAGTCGAAGCCGATGCCGCGCCGGAAGATCAAATGTTCTTCCAGCACGATGGACACGAAGATCGTGAGCCAATAGCCCATCAGCGCGAGGAAGTTGCTGAAGATGTCGTACAGATTGTTGCGGCCCGCGATCGCGCACACAAAGTAGATGACCACGATCACGCACGCCCACCAGTAGCGGGGCACCGCTTTCCCGTAGCGGCCCAGCACTTGCACGCCCAGCGATGCGGCATAGGTCCCGGGGATGTTGTTTGCGATGACGCCGAGCGCGACCACGACGCCACAGAATTTGCCGAAGCCGCCTAGGCCGCCGTAGCCGGCGAGGATGAGAGCGCCGGTGGAGACGGTGGAGGCGTCGGACCAGCTTTGGTTAGCCGCGATGCCGGTGGCGAGGCCGATGCCGATGAGGTTGACAAAGGTGAAGGAGAGGGTTAGGCCGGCAAAGGTCATCATGAAGATCTTCCATTTCGTCATTGTTTCGGGGTAGTAGACGTAAAAATCGGAGGCGGCAGCGAGCCAGGAGATGGGGACGGAGAGGCTGAGGGAGAAGAAGGAGAGGCGGTTGGCGTTGATGGTGGCGGTGTTTCCTACCGACGCCGTGGTGGTGTCGAAGTGAGGGCTGGCGACTCCGACGAGGATCAGGAGAACGATCAATTGGGGGATCCATGCCCATCTAATTTGCGATTTCGGTCAGCATGTTGGAACTCGGTCGGTGGGCCAAGACCCCACATACCTTTCGTAGATGTGGAAGATTTTGATACCAAAGACGGCCACCACCCAGCTAACCAAGGCAACAATGACGATGCCCACAACGATTGACATGGTTCCCCCGCTGACTGCGGACAAGATCTGGCCGCCGACAATGCAGTCAATGGTTCCGTATCCAACCATGATGATAATGTTTAGAAAGCAGGCGATCTTCGCTGGCCAGTATCCCATAAAGTATCGAGCCACAATCTATACGCTCCGGTTAGATCATGTATCAGATTCTGGAGTTGACAGGGAATGCTCACCATGGTTCGATT
>JAABUW010001816.1_pt1 | contig 34097 bp, 53 predicted proteins | sample 5560081 | NCBI WGS metagenome assembly JAABUW01 (sample SAMN10711882, study PRJNA513363) | rock metagenome | isolation source: Antarctica rocks | place: Antarctica: Victoria Land, Knobhead sud | reverse complement strand
CAAAACCATAGACCTCGTCTCGCCCACCTAAAGCCGGCTTCTCAGAGATAACCCAGGCGAGATAGAGCTTGTTGTGTCGACGATGCTTATCTCGCCTCGACTCGTCACCCATACCATCGTCTTGATCGTCCTCGTCTCGATTGCGAATACTTTTCTCCTCGTCGCTCTCCTCGTCAAACCGTTCTCGGAGCCGGTATCATGGGGGATGGCATGTTGGATCGCGTGAGCTTCGTCTTTACAGTCAGGACTATTGAGAAGCTGACGAGGCGAAGCGAATTGTTTTGGGGATACATGCAGCGGCATTGGGAGGACGACCTACATGGGGGCGAGGCATTGACGGTTTCTGGGGATGAGATACCCCAGGGGGAGTCTGCGGTCGTCATCTCGGTGAGACTCGCCTCGACCTCGAAAACTCGGAAGCATAACGGGCTGACGAAGGTAGAATCATCTATGCTATTCGGACTATTATTTGGTGCAGAGTCTCGCGGTCCAGGCGGGGATGCTCGGGAGATGTCGGTATTTCGTCAAGAAGGATTTGGTGAAGATCCCGTTCTTCGGTTGGGCTTTTTGGGCGGGTCACCCTTTCACGCTCCATCTAGTGAAGTGCTAATCTGAGATGGACAGGCTATCGGGATGATACTGGTTTCGAGGGACTGGACGAGTGATGCTTCGCTCATTGAGTGAGGTCGATAGGGCCAACTGCTCGTGAGACCCGGCTGATTGGCTGCAGTGAGGCGTTCGCGAGGTTCACTAAAGATGGACATGGGGTCTGGATCGTACTATACCCCGAAGGCACACGGCGGACATCAAGGAAGATTCTCGAGGTGGGTCGTGCTTCCTCTTAGTAGGGCTGTAGCTGAACCGAGCCTAGTCTCAAGCATTCGCACAACAACATGGAAAATACAAGCTCCAGAACCTGCTCTGTCCCCGAACGAAAGGATTCGCCAGCTCGATCCAAGGCATGCATTCCGTTCTGTTGAGACCGGGGCTGACATCAAGCAGGGTTACAGGATTCTCACGTCAAGCACATCTATGACCTCACATTCCTCTACACCTCCCCTCCGCTCGACTCCGCTCGGATACCGAGCCTCGCTGAACAGCTGGGATGTGCGGACATGGCCAAGGCGGGGTATAGGTTTCACGTGCATGTCCAAAGGTGAGTTCTGGTCGTTAGGAGTTTGGCTGATGAAAGATTCGCGATCAAGGAGTTGCCGCGAGATGAAGCTGGGCTGCGAGAATGGTGCGAGGAGACGTGGCAGCGAAAAGATCGGTTGTTAGCGGAGATGATGCCTGATTCGGCGATGACGAAGATCGGATAGATGCTGCTTTAGACTGTCTGCATTTGAGAGGGCGCAATGGTTATAATGCATGGGAAATGACAATGGGCTAGTACCAAGCCAACGAACTATCTCTGTGCACATCGTTAGCAATGCTCATAGCTGATCTCCAGGACAACTCACCATCATACGCATATACGCCAGCTGCCACGAACCCATCAGCGCCGCTCATACCGCACATCTTCGACACATCACGACTCACCAACAACGCCCCCGAACCAGTAGCCACACCGACCAAATACTGCAAGATACTAAACTTCGCCTGTTCAATCTGCGTCCTCAAGCCCGCAATCTCGCTCTCAATCCTCGTATCCACCTCCTTGATCTTCAATTCCTGTTGACCACTCTCATCCCGTATCCTCCCCTTCTCAAGATTAAGATCCAACCTCACCCCAGCTTGTGTACGGGTCACCTCCTCTCGGAGTCGCTGTTTGAGCTTCTCGACGTCTGCCATGAGTCGGTCGTTCTCGGATTTCATTAGGGTTAGGTCGTTCTTCTCATGCAATTGGAGCTCGGATTTGAGTTGTGCAAAGTCCACTTTCTGGGTGTATCGTTGCTAGTGCGTTCTTCAGCACGGAGTATTTTTCGTGTGAAGGTGAGAGCCCACCTTTTCTTGCTCGGCTTTGGAGACGAGAGTCGCTTCCATGCCTTTGACGCTCTCATCTACCACCTCCGCGAGCACCGTCATGACCCCCTCGGCCTGATGACGTGTCATCCCATTCTTCTCCAGGCGCTGAACGAAGAGATGCGTGTCGAAGTGGCTAGTCCAGGAAGGGATGGAGACGTGGATCGAACGGGTGAGACGGGGTCGCGAGAGGGCTGGACTTGAGTGTTAGGTGGTAAGGGAGGTTTCACAGCAGGAGTGACTCACTGAAGGCCAAAGCGGCACCTACCCGACTTGTAGAAGGTTGAGAGAGGATCGAGAAGGCCATGGCTGTCTATGCGGTGCAGGCGAAGGCAACGAATCGGAACAGACAACAGCAATTCCGGCAGATTCAACGCGTGGGCGGCAAGTTCGGATGAATGGGTTAAATGTCGAAAGATGAAGATATTTCGCTGGGTTTCAGGTGTCCGAGAAATCAAAGGTCAATCAGTAACTTTTTAAGGAAAGCTAGGGCAGCTAGCAGCGGCATCATGCAGGTGAGCTCCGGCGCTATCCTTTAGGGCTGTCCCCGACTGATGACGCTCAGTCTGACGAGCTTATTTGGTCTGTCATCAATCACCAGTACGCGCATCTTCTACTCCTCCTAAACAGCCCTCTGACCTCGCGCAGATTCTGCTCGTATAAGGTCAAGTGAATTCTCTCACGCTTTACCAATTTGGCATGAGGTTGACACCCAGCTACTCAGGACCGCGACCCAGAATTTCTGTCGGAACGAGTACAACCTCACCGGTCTCTGCACCCGTCAATCATGTCCCCTCGCCAACTCCCGCTACGCAACCGTTCGCGAGAAAGAGGGTAAGTCTCCTTGTGTCTTCCTGATAGCATATGCTGATGAGATCAGGTGTGCTATATCTGTACATGAAGACTATCGAGCGGGCACATACGCCTGCCAACATGTGGGAGCGGGTCCGGTTATCGAAAAATTACTCGAAGGCGCTTGAACAGGTGAGTATCAAAAGCTGGGCGAAGGTGGTAGAGGAAGGAAGGCTGACGGTGGGCAGATTGACAAGGAGCTGATCTACTGGCCGAACTTTGTCACGCACAAGTGCAAGCAGAGGATCACGAAGATCACGCAATATCTGATCAAGATGAGGCGGTTCAGCTTGACGCAGCAGTGAGTGCTGCCAAAGTATGCTTTTACTGGCTGACAAAGCTGTCCACTTCTTGTCTTCTTCCCTGAATCGTGATGTTCTTTTTGCAATCCGACCACTCCGTCCGGCATTTCCTCCCCTGCCAATTCCCTTCCTCACCTTGTCTTCCACCTTCCACCTTCCACCTTCCACCTGTATCCTCCCAGGCCCAAGCTGGTCGGCATCAAGAAGAAGCTCGACCGCCGTGAACGTACGCGAGAGCGTAAAGCCCTCGCCGCCGCCCACCTCGAGAAATCCATCGAGAAAGAGCTTCTCGAGCGTCTTCGATCCAAAGCATACGGTGATGCCCCGCTGAACGTCAACGAGGATGTCTGGCGGCAGGTATTGGATATGGATAAAGGCAAAGGGAAGGAGTTGGAATTGGAGGATGAGATGCAGGATGATGAGAGTGTTGAGGAGGAGGAGGAGGAGCGGGAATATGTGGAGGACAGCGATGAGAGTGTGGCGGATCTGGAGGATTATTCGGGTAGCGAGGTGAGGCTGTTTTGGAACTCGGGTGGAGGTAAAGCTGAATGGGGCAGTTTGACGAGTATGATTCGTCGGAGGAGAGTGGGCAGGAGTTCCCTTCAGACCTGGAGGTATCGGACGAGGAGGGTGAAGCGGATGGGGACGCGCCGAAGGCACCCAAGGCGAATGGCAAGGCGGCAACTACAGCAGCTGGGACGAAGCGGAAAGCACCCGCTCGAGATCCGAAGAAGGGTGCGAAGAGACGTGAGTGGTTGTTTTGTGCGTTGAAGAGTATACGAACTGACGGTGCGCAGGACCGAAGGTGGATGTGGAGTACGAGATGGAGACGGAGCCGTTGTCGAGGGAGATGCTCAGGAATTGGTGATCCGGCGTCCTCTTATCTCCCTTCACGACTTCATGACAAGTCGACTTGCCTGCATGAGCGTCCATATGCATCTGCTGGACACATCTCGCATCACTCGTCATCTGACTCATCCGAATTGAGTTCCAGCTGAAACACCGCATCCGGATCATATCTCCTCCCCGGCTCTTCCCTGTGTACCAACCTCTCCTCCACCTCCACCGGGACCTGCACCTCTCCTTTCTCTGCGCCACCATCAGTATCCCCCCATGCAAGCCATGGTCAACAGACTGAGAGGCGTACCATGTCCGATATTCCCCACATCCCCAATACCACTCATACTCCCCTCCAATCGGAACAGCAAACCCATCCTCATCCCCATCTCGTTCGGCCACGGCTCCGTCCCGACCCTATCCACGGGTGCCAACAGCGAGGATACAGGGGCGGAACTCGTGCGTGCGAGAGCTTGAGCGTGAGCTAGTAGGGGCTGGACCGGTATCGGATCTACTCATGCATAAGTCTTGATCAAGTGGAAGAGGGGGAACATACTGAGGTTGACCTTCTCGATGGACTTCCGGACTTCTTTTCCGTCCTCGACCATAACCTCTAGCTCTCTCCGTCCAGTCTCGAGGGATCTAACGAGCTCATGGACTTGGTACTCGAGCCCGATGACGGAAAGCTTTTGCCGGTCGAGCTCGCGGTACGCTGCTTGGTGAGCGTGGACGGAGTCGAGGATGTGGGCCAGCTCAAGCGTCGAGGTCTGGAGGGAGGAGTAGAGGCGGCTGATGGGGTTCGAGCTGGTTGCCGGGGATGAGGTGGAGGCTGGGTGAGGGAGCTGGGAAGGAGGAAGAGGAGTAGGCGGCGGGAGAGTAGGGAGAGGGGCGGTGGAGGAGAGGAGGGCAAATAGTTGGAGAAGGAACTGGGATTGGCTGGTCAGGTTTTGGAGGAGGGCGGTTCGGGGTGGGGTCGGAGGTGGGGAGGGATGGGATGGAACGATGTACGTCATGCTGTGACGGTCTACCCAGTCATGCTTTCGGCGAGAATTATGTAGGACATCTAGAGTGGCTACGTATTGAAAAGCAGTTCGAATGGCCGATTCCCCCGGAAAACGGTTAGGTTTCTGGGTGCTGGTCAACTCTAGTGGCGGAAAGTCACAAGCGAGGTGGCGGATGTGAGCCATCACCCGAGCCAAGCAAAAACAGAGCTTGTCAGCGACTCGAACACACGAGCACCTCCCTCTACACCATCTTCCGACCTCGATCTTCTAGAGACATCTAACTCACTATCACGATACGCAGCCTGTATACTCACATCCCCCAAAATTACGCACGTGCAAAGACGACCACGTGGAAACCCGTGGGACGTCATTTACTTAAAGGAGCCCAGAGGTCCGCCGGGGTGGTCGAGACTTAGTAGTGGACCGGGGAATGGGGTGTGCTCTACAAGCTCGTTGAATATACAGTATCTGGCAAGTTGGGTTAGGATATGATCTGCGCATTTCGGGGTTTGCGGGATTGGGATTGGGCTGGGTGGACTAGCTTGAGTGGTGAGACAGAGGAATTCGATCTCGACCGGGTCGTCGCGGTGCTCCTTTTGATGTGTGGTAGGCTTTGACGTAGAAGTGATTCATGAGACGAGATCATGCTAGCTCTACAAGTCCCTGTCCGCCGCTCTCATCCGTCCGGGCCATCCTCAATCACCTCCTCCGGCGGTGCCATCCCCGGCCTAAACCCCAACATCCCCTCATACATCACCGGTCTCCCACCAGCACCATCATACACACCGGCTGCTCCACCCGGTCCCGTAACCGGCATTGGAGGCGGCTCGTTCGCTCTCGCCTCTTTCTCCGCTGCTTCCTGCTCCGCTCCCGCCTCGAGCTCCTCCAATGTCAACGAGCTCTTTCGACCGGGCACTATCTCCACTTCCTCCTTCTCCGGTTCAGGCGAGATATCACCATTCCCGTTGAACTGCGAAGACTCGTCGGCGATGGCCAGCATCTCCCGCAGAGCTCGGTTTTCATCTTCGAGTCGGAGTACCTCCATCTCCCGCTCCAGGGCCCAATCCGCTTGACCCTCCGTCCCGAAATACCCGCCTGATGCACCGGGCAGACAACCGGGAAATGGTGCTGGTCGAGCCGGCGCACGTTGGATGACGGATTTCTTGCCCGACGAGCTGGCATTGGACGGGGACGGCGGGGAACTGGATCCGGGATCGGAAGGGTAATTGGCGTGGCCATTGGGATTAAGTAGGCCGACCAGGTCGAGGTCGACGTTTTCTCCGCCCATCGATCGGAGGGCTGATCGGAGGAGTGTCGAGAGGCGGGTGAGGAGGAGGGACAGGGAGGTATTGTCGTGTAATTGAGCTGAAGAGTGGGCTGTTTGGAGGGTTTGAAGTAGGGAGGTGTAGTAGTTGTGTAAAGAGAGATCGTGTTGCTGCGATGCATGCTGAGCTCACCCATCAGCGAACGAGATCATCAAGTATGGGATAAGACCAACCGAGACGCCCCGGAATTTCCCCATGACCGTCTCGAGTGTCTGCTCGTACTCCTTTAACAGCGCATTCAGCTGTTTGTTCTCGTATTGCAGCTGCTGGTTCTCCAAGACAAGATGAGACGCAAAAGCTTCAAGCTCCGAGTGGAAGTCCTCTGCAGTCTCATCAGCAGGGATCCCACCGCGATGGGAGCCTACCGTCCGAGATGTCGAGGTTGAAACGCCGTAACGGGAAGCCAACGCCAACATGCGCAGCTTGACCTTTCACATTGTCTGAACGAGCCTTCAGCTGGGAGACTAATGTTCGATTGTTTGATAGTTGCTCTGTACGTCATCACAATCAGCGTGGTCGGGACGAACGACAACGGGACGTACCGGATAGCTCGCCGACGAGACCCCATATCCGTGTCAACTCCTCCTCGAGGTCCATCATCGAGCGAGCCATGTTACAGCCTTTGGGGAAGCCCGACTGACCGTGAAGCTGTCCGTGATCACCTGGAATACGTGGAAGGTTGGTAGATTGTCTGAAACTTGAGCTGTATGAGCAGAAGGGTATCTGTAAGCGTCTAAGGGGACGAGACGGAGATATCCCGGAACTCCGGATACGGATCACCCCCCTGTGAAGTCCGCTAATAGGTGATTTCCGGGTGTTCCTCTGACTCCTTCTACATAAAACATTACACGCACCTTCAAGTGACGCTTGACGTAGCGCGAGTCTGTTTCAAAGTGATAAAACGTCCTTTGAACGCCCTCATCGTATCCCCTTATGCCCTGCACCCCTTCCTCCCGATGATCACCCACGATGAACACCGTCTCCGGCCTCCAGTCCGCCCTAAAGCTCTGCGCCTCGAACAAGGTCAAAGACCGCTCACAAGGCCAGGAGCATGTCCGAGAGATCTTCAGTAATCGGGAGAACCTCGCCGCTTTTCAAGAGACGGCGTCGAGGGATGGTGGGGCAGGATGGGTCGCTTTCTTTCAGTGTCTGTTTCAGGTTGTTGTGGTGGAGAAGAAGGCGGCGGTGAAGAAGGGGGATAGTGCGCAAGGTGGGTCAAAGTCATCTCCTACCCAACGGTCTTCAATCCTGGTCATGTACGTGAGACTGGAGCTTGCAGATAGACAGATGAAGGGGCGAGTAACGAGGAACGAAGCGGATGTCACTGACTGCCGTCTTCATGTCCCGCTTTTGCCTCCTTGATGTGTCTTGACTTCTTAGTTTAGGGTTTCGCTTGCTTTCAGTCCGAATCCGACTGTCAACATTGAGCTGACTGTCACTGACTCCCAGCGGACCGAAGACTGGCCGAGGCGATCTCTCTGGTCAGATGGATGGCCGAGCGATCAGTCCACCTTATCTCCCGGAAGCCGTTCATTGCGCTCTTCACGCACATGACACACCTGCTCGTCTTCGCGTCAACGATCTTTCCTCCTGCCGCTTTAGACTATGCGAAAGCGCTTCGAAGTGTTCTCAGCTATCCGCCACACCTGGAGAACCTCGATCAGCAGGGATGGAAGATCCTCATGGGGATTTGCTGGGCGGCAGTACTCGGCGATCCCGTCACCGTCGATGACGAATGGCAAGAAGATAATGAGAGCGAGAGCGTGAACCAGGGGAAAGGCTTCAACGATATATCGACCCAAAACCCGCTCAGCAGCCGTACGACGTCGACCGTCTCGCAGTCTACCACCGAGCTCGTCTCCCTCATTCCCATCCTCCTCTCCAGCACCGCTGCGCCTTTAATATCTCCTCTACCTCCCGTCGGTCCAGGCTGGATCTCCGAGACAAGTCTCGGCCACTCTATACTCCTCAAGATCCACCGCTTCTTCCTCTTACATCCTACCGAGACTTCGGCCCATCTACCTATTCTACGATCTATGAATATCGTATTGACTGAGCTCGAGTTGAACTGCCGCGCCGACTTTGTCTCAGCCGGGATCAAGCTGTTCCCGCAGCTTGTCGAACTTTGGGGAACTCGGGATAGAGGGTTGCGCGAGCAAGTGCTCATCGCTCTGAAGACACTGCTGCCATACCTGACACACAAGGTTGCGGCTGAGAAAGACAAGGCCGGAGTAATCAGAGAAGCGATGAACAGCTTGATGGAAGCACTCCCAAGGGAAGCAAGCTCGAGATCGGGCATCCGTCCATTGGATTTCGGCGTATTGAGGCTTAAGGAGTACGTCCGGAACGTCAAGGCTGGAACATCTGATTGCTGGCAGCCATTCGAATCGATCACAATGTCGGTGAGGTCTTTCGCGATCGATAGATGGCGCTAAAGCCTTGTAGGCTGGGTTCGATTTCAGCCATGAGAGCGCCATGACTTGGGCTGTCCTCGAGCTGTATGCTGATGTTTGCTATCAGGCGAGTAAGAATATGATGAGGTTTTCGTCAACGATCTGATCATCGTGTGGCAGCTTTACCAGGGAGCCAGTACCCCGCCGTCAGCTACGCCGAACCGTACGAATACCGCCACCCCTACTCAGGACGGCCCAACAGCCAAACGACGAAAAGTTGGTGACGTCCTTGCAACACTCGTGTTGAGCATCAATGAAGGCCCTCACGAAGGACGAGTCATAGGACTGCAAGTTTTAAATGCTGTCATCCATCGATACTGGGCCGAGTTGCACTCCGAGGCGCAGATCGCTATCCGACAAGCCGTTGTGGATCTATTGAACGAGGATCATGTGGCGATCCAAAGCTGGGCCTTCCTGGACCTTGCTGCGATTGCCGTTACGCCTCAAGAGTCTTCCGAAGACCTGATCATCTCCAAGGGTTCGCCAGCGTCTCCATCCCAGCAGAATGCGAGGCGGAAGACCGAAGAAAGCGATTGGTCCAAGGTCTGGGCCCACGGAGTTCGCAAGGCCTCGATCACACCCCTTTCACGCGCGGCTTGCCATACAGCACACGTCCTCCTGCAGTCCGGTAGGATACCAACAGCCTCTTGCGTTCAGGATGTCAGCACTCTCCTCCAGAATGTGGACATCCAAGGCCCGCCATACCCCTTCGATTCAGTTTGCGCGTTTCTCAAATCTGCTCTCCGCTTGACGCGTAGCGATCTACGACTATACGCGATGGACCTCGAGGATAAGCTGTTGTCGTGGCTTGCGAAGTGGGATGCTCTGGAAGGCTCACGAGGCAAAGGTCGCATGGATCCTCAAACTCCGGCGGATCTTCTCCTGCTCCTCAGTGAGAGCTGTCGGCTCCCCTCAATTTCCATGCATAGAAGCCCCGTCCTTGACTCCCTTCCCGATTGCGCGATAGTGGACCATGTACTGAGACAGGCGGAGACCCGATCGATCCGGGATTTCATCCTTTACGGCCGAATCCCTGACACTCGGCGCCCAGAAGACGAGAATATGCCATTGGCAAGCATGCCAAAGGCTGGCTCGAACAGAGATCTATACTTGCTGGAAGGTCCGCCACAACTCGCTACCCAGCTCCTATCTCGGAATTTACGGGATTTTTGTGTCGACTGGGGTGCCTCCGAACAACCCGCCGCTTCCCTGCCGGAGCGTGTCCGACGCAGCATCGATCTCGTCGTCCTAGTACTCGCTTTCCAAGCTTGTCTGGAACTAGGCGGTATTCGACCCGATGACGACTGCAATCGAATGGCTCTAGACCTTCTAAAACGCATTCAACCCTGTCTTGCTGCCACGCCATACACCGTCTCCGGGCAAAACCTGATCTGGCAAGGCTTTGAGCCTCTCTGCTACACTCGTCATCGAGATTCCGAGATCTGGCCGATCTTGCTTCGACCTGATATACAGTCTGGGGTTCGGCAGGACATCCTACCGCCCAACCGATACGAGACTGCACCTGCCCGATACAGTGTCGACGCCGACCGCAAATCAGGGGACCATCTACAGTCCGTCATTTGGAGTGTCTCAGCCGTACGTCTTCGACATCTCGTCCTTCGTAATCTGACAAATCATGCACCCTAGACAGCTGCAGCCTTCAAAGAGGTCTTTGACATCTGCCGGACACTCCTCGAACACGGTAACCCGGCGATACCTCTCTTTGGCTCCCAAGCGACCGCCCCAAATATCCTCAATGATGACGATTTCGGTGAAATTCGAACAGCAGAAAGCGAAGTGATGCCGCAATCAAAAGAGGTTCTGGAGTGCCGACGGGCGACTACATCCCTTCTGGGCGGTCTCGCTCGGCTTCGACTTACAGGGGCGACCCTTTCCTCGCCTGTTCGCCAGCCGTTCAAAGATACTCAACTGATCAACGCGTTTCTATCGGCAGAAGGAGCTAGGTTTATACAGCTGGGGACAGTCGTCTGCTCGGCCATCAAAGACGGAACTCTCTATCTCAACGCTGAAGCTGTGGAGCTCATCTTGGCGTCCTTCGAGGAGATGCTGTCTTCCTACGCATACTCGCGTGACGAGGGGTTGCTCCGCCTTGCCCTATCCTTCATGACCTGCTCGATGCCATATTGGCTCGTTCCGGAGCTGTCTACCTCAGATCTTACCGACAGGGTTGTCTATCTCGCTAAATTCCTCGCCACGAAGGCTCTTCGTGATCAAGTGCCCTCGTGGCGCGTACGACTCGCCATACTGCTCTTCGCCGACGAATACCTCGACTATGATCCCTCCTTCTCCGCTTGGTCAAGTTTGCAAATGGACGACGCGACTGACGACGATGCATGGGGTCCGTTGGCAGTGACATCCGGCAGCCTTCTGGACCGCGATGGGCGCGTCCGCTTCCGCGCTGCAACCTCGACCGCCGGTCTATTCTACCTCCAAAGCATTCCGCCAGGGCAACACTATCCCTTCTACGAAGCTACGATGAATCGTCTCCCGCGTCAGCCTAAGCACTGGGACTCGTTCATCACGGATATTGTATGGAAGCTCAACTGCTGCGTGACGAGCGCTCAGCTTCGCGCGGCAACCATATATCATCTTTACGAAGTCCCTCTGTCGAGCTCGGACTTCAATCACCACTTGCAAATTGGTCTTGCGGCGGTGGCTCAACGTCTCGGTCTAGACGGGATATCCACCCTGTATCTGCCTTACGCGGCTCTTGTTGTTCGCAGTCAGCTTGGGGTGAATCAATCTCCCATGCGGGTCCCTTATCGAGTGTACGGCAGCTCTTCTCACAAGGCCTTCGCCGCAAGCCTCCTTGGCGGAGTTTCGCCGTCTATCCTCGCAGCGATCAACGGGGAAGCTCCCTGCAAGGACGGTAACAGAGGGGTCACCGGCGCTCGCGAGCTCTTCGCATCCCTATGCGAAGCTGCAAGTCTGCCACTGCAAGAGGTCGTCAAACGACACCTGCCTGCGACTTTGGCGCTTGTTTCTGCCAACCTCGTCGAAGACGCAACCTTCTCGCCCGACAAAGACTTATCGTCACCTTTGATCGATGCCCTCACAGCACTCCCAGGGATCACCGCCGAGGCTGATGTTGACCGCCTTGTACCTGGATCCATAGACCTCGCCGCCGCATATCTGTTTGGTCTCGTTGATCTCGAGGCCTCAGCATTGGAGATCGGCAAGCTCCTAGATACGAGAATCAAGAATGGAGAACCTGGTTCACTGTTCGTCGATCTCATGAGAAGTGACGTCTCATCTGCCGAATCTCCTCCCGCTCTTCATCCAAGCTTTCCAACTGGGACCATCATCAACGCATACGGTGCCCTGAGCACGATCGGGATTTCCATGTCCACTTCGAAGATGGTCTTCAACGCTCTAGCGAATCTATTCCATCGATTGAACGAGACATTTCTCGTCAGCGAACAGCGCCGGTATCTGCGCTCAATAGCCTTGGTAACGGCTACACACCAAGCAGAGTATCGTCAACCCGCCGTCCTCGAAATGTCTCTCCGGGAAGCCATCATGCTCCTGGACAGGCGGGACATCTGCGCTTTAGTGCTATCATTCGTCAAATGGGGTCTTCAGCAGATCCCAAAGCTGTCTCCTGCCATCGGCGATCTCGCCGATATCTTTATTCGCCTCGGTGCGGCATGGAACCGACTCAAGGGGCTCGACAATCCCGCTGCGGACGTTGCTGACGACATGGAGTCCTGGATCAGTCGTTCTGCCCTGTCTTGGCAGAACGACGAGGCGATGGTCCGAATCATTCCGGTTGTCCTCACATTGTGGCCATCACAGCTTGCTCAATACTTCAAGAGTTGCCCGGAACCCACTTTCGGCGATTTGTGCGATCTCGCTGCCTCCTCGAGGGTAGATGACGTATCGATCTTGATGAAGAGATTGGTCGGCAAATTGACGGAAGGGAACCTTCAAGCCAACGTGGTGGAGCTCCAGCAACGGGCCTTCTGGCACCTCAAGAAGGCGATCAATCCAGCCTCTTTCGACGAAGAGGGTCTGGTTGCTTTCCTGGACGTGCTCTACATCGCCAATGGCCAGGTCCACGCACCCAGCCTTGAAGCCATCAAGGGTCTCGTCAGCAATGTTCCTTACGACAGTCTCGTCACGGCACTCAAGAAGGAACCAGCAGTATTTCTACACGCTGTCGTCGTCAATTTGACAATACGCCTGACAGCGGCGGAGAGTTACGAGACAAGGGGTACCGCTCTCCTCGTTCTACAGCGCATTCTCCCCTTCGTTGGCGACATGCATGGCCGGAAGATCCTCTCCCCGGAAGCAGTCGACCTGATGTCACACCTCGTCCCCATCGACGTCCCATGGCACTCGCCGCGAAACCAGCAAGTCAACGCTTTGTCGGAGGATCAAAGTCTTGTGAAACTTTCCAGGGTCCTTTCCGCCTGGTCGACCTCACTCGCTGCACATCTGTGCGAATTGATCGCTGCCGAAGACCCATTCTATTACGCGATTACCCCTCTGCTTTCTGACGCCGCTTCCGCTTCAGATCTGCTTCCTTTCTTGGTGCAAGCATGCCTGTCCTGCGGCAGCGAGAAGTCGATCAAGGAGCGAGTCCGCCTATTATCCGATCACCTTTCATCGGTCCTTCAGTATTCTTCAGCCGGCATTGAGACTGTCCGAGCCATCCTCAAGATCATCCTCCATCTCCGGCATTTCCATCCGCCATATCGACCTGATCTGCTGGGCTACAACGCTTGGCTGAAGATCGATTTCCTCCTTCTTAGCGAGGCGGCCATCAAATGCGGGGCTTTCGCCACGGCATTGCTATTCTTAGAGTCTGCGGTACCTAGCGATAACCTCGATCTCTACAACTCTCGAGTCCAGAAAGTATGTGAATCTGTATCTCCTCGACCTCACTGATTGCGATTTCAGACTATGTATGCGATCTACAGCAACGTGGAGGACCCAGACGGCTTCTATGGAGTGAAGACTCACGATGTCGAAAGCGCGTTACACCGCCGCCTAGAGCATGAAGGTGATTACTGGAGGTCGATTGGCGTCCATGGCGCCATTGTCGAATCGACCCTTTCGAGTATCTCTGCTGCGCCTTCGATGACCTCTGCGGCCCGCGACTTCCACGAGCTGGGATTCAACCACATAGCAAATGCTGTTCTCAGGAACGCCGGGTCCGGCACATCCGCCGATCCGTTCGTGCTCGATCTCGCTTGGCGGACCGCCGACTGGGATTTGCCACTGAATGCAGATGCTGCGTCGACATCGCAAGGCCTGTTGTACTCAGCACTACGGACTGTCCATCGTGAGCGAGACCAGGATGCGGCCAGACTCGTCGCGCTCAACGCCGTCCGAGCCGAAGTCGGCCGCTTGCAGGGTCTGGGTATGGAGCGCATGGCGGAGATCAAGCAGACTACTGCGAATCTGCTCTGTTTGCGTGAGATCGTGCATTGGCTGTCACCTGAGGTGCAGATTGCTGTCAATGAGGGGGACTTTGCGGGCGATACTTTGCGCTCTTTCGCTGAACTCCGCCCGTCTCTCGAGTAAGTAAATCCTCATCATGCGACGCATTGCTGATGTTTGCCAGGTTTCGTCATGCAGAACGGCTATCGGCCACTCGACAATCACTCCTACGCGCCACCAGGGCTCGTGTAAGCCAGGATCTGCTTGGCGACCTCTCGAATCCGCTAATGGACGGGCTCGCCGCAATGGAGAAAGCGTGCTACCTTCGCTTGGGAGCCGCGGCTCGGCTAGACGGCGAGACACAAGCAGCCATGAACGCCATCACCGCTGTTCGCGGGCTTGAGCGGAACGGATCGAGAAGCGACACCGCGAATGACGAGTATAGCCATGTATTGTGGTCTCAGCGAGAGCATTCGCTCGCCATCCAACATGTCGAGGAAATGGTGGGGACGCTGCTGCGAAGTGGCAGTAAGGATCGTGGACGTCAGGCGGTTCTTCTCGCTCGCATCGTGCGTTGACATGCCCAATGCTGTTGCTGACTGCATCTAGGCCAATTGGACTTCCGAAGCGAAGCTTAGGTCAGCGCAAGAGATACAGACGAGCTTTCACGAAGCGTACACCATCTCAACAACCCACAAGATCTCGGCGACTGAGCAGGCTCGACTGTGTCATGACTACGCCACATTTGCCGATCATCGTCAAGCTGCGTTATCACGATCTCCCGAACTCGAACGGCTGTACACCTATGTCAGTCGGAAACAAGCGGAGCTCGAACAGTCCCCTGCCCCGCCACGTCCTGCTTCGAAAAGAAAGCGCGATAGCGCAAAGCAGGATGAGCAGACAGCGACGCAAAGAGAGCTCGAAGAGGATCAAAAAGCTATCGCTGAGCTGCTAAACGAGCAGACCATGTTTGTCAAGACGGCTCTGCGAATGTACGCCGCTGCCTTCATGCTTTCGGATGAGCACGACGATTCGACCACCCGGCTCTGCTCCCTATGGCTCCAGCATGACATCAATGAAGACATCAATAAGGGCGTTGTCGGCGCTCTAGATCGGGTCCCACCCCACAAATTTATCTTCCTAGGACCCCAACTTGCGGCTCGGCTCGATCGTCCCAAGAAGCCCACAGCTTTCAACACCGCTCTTAACGGCCTGATGCTTCGCATGAGTCGTCAACATCCATACCATATCCTCTTCCAGATCATCACTCTTGCCAGCGGTATGACTCTACCTAGCACTTCACGGCGATTGTCCGATTCCGGCGCAGAAGGACGGGGACCAGCTGCAGCTGGGATCCTAGCGACTCTAGCAGCGGACAATGGCAACCCTCTCGCTCGCACAGCCACCAAGCAAATGAAACTATTTGCTGAGGCTGCGACAACGTGGAGTCTGCACAAAGAGCCCAATCGAGAGGAAGCCGGTTGGTCTGATCGGAACGTGAATTTGCCCTCCGGATGCCCTGTAGCGTCCCTGCAGGGTATGAGTATTCCGGTAGCGACAGCTCCACCACCAGTTGATATCGTAACGAAGTACGCCGGTATACCGACCCTAGTCAGATACAAATCGCGGTACAGCGTGCTCGGCGGACTGCATCGACCAAAGAAGATGTACGCGGTCGACTCGCTGCAGAAAGTTCATTCGCAATTGGTGAGCCTAACCATCGCTTTCAAGACTGACATTTGGTAGTTCAAAGGCGATGATGAAGTCCGGCAGGACGCTGTCATGGAGCAAGTTTTCGAGATGTCCAATGCATTCCTCTCACGCGACCGCAAGACCAAAGTCCGGGATCTCCGCTTCCGCACATATGTCGTGATTCCCCTCACGCAGAAGACGGGTGTCCTGGAGTTCGTTGGAGATAGTCAAGGCATAGGCGAATGGCTCAAACCGGCGCATGCAAGGTCAGCGAAGTGTTTGCAGACGAGCTGACTTCTCAGATATGGTCAATCAAACGGCGACATCCGGTCCGACAAGTTCCGCAATACACTCAAGCCCATCCAGGAAAAGGACGAGAACTCGCGCGACCTGGTCCTGAAATACACCCAGATGATCCAGCAGTTCCATCCGGTCATGCGGCATTTCTTCACCGAGAAGCACAAGGATCCGATGGCGTGGTTTGCCATGAGACTGAACTATACTCGGAGTGTGGCCGTGGCTTCTATGGTGGGATGGGTGTTGGGAATCGGTGATCGCCATTGCTCCAACATCCTCATTGACACGATCACGGGTGAGCTCGTGCATATCGATTTCGGCATCGTCTTCGAGGAGGTACGCATACAGACTTGCCCTCCTCTCAAAGGCTGACCGTTTGGTTCAGGGAAGAAGACTGCGTATACCTGAAAAGGTCCCTTTCCGTCTGACCAGCGATATCGTCGATGGTTTGGGCATCACTGGCGTCGATGGCACCTTTCGGCGCTGTTCCGAGCACACTCTTCGAGTTTTGCGTGAATCTTCAGAGCTTATCATGACGGTCCTCGAGGTGTTCAAGCACGATCCACTCTACGCTTGGTATACATCACTTCGCCTTCTTCCTAGATCGAGCTCACTAGTTTCCCAGGACTGGTGATCCAGACAAGCTTCAGCGTGCTCAAGGTGGCGGAAGAGTCGACCTCGCTCAATCTGCGACGGTACAAGAGAAAGCCGATCGGGTGCTCTCGAGGATCCGCCAGAAGCTAAGGGATGATCTGAGCGTAGAGTACCGAGTGAACCAGCTTATTCAGGAGGCGAGGGACGTGGAGAGCCTTGCTAAGATTTTTGTTGGTCAGTAGATCGCAAGACCCACTAGTCTCAGCTGACGATTCGGGCAGGCTGGCAATCGTGGTTCTGATAGATACCGTGAGTTGTACCGTGCGATTGAGATGCTTCAGCACAGCTGATATCTGAGATAGCCATCATTGATTCCCCTCACAAAATTACCATGTCTGTATCTAAAGGTCCTTCCTGATCACCTATTGCCCCTTCCACATCAAAGCTTCATCGAACGGTTCATCTGCGCATCCTGCAGGTTTTCCAGATGTATTTACTACTACATGCTGCCGGTCTGCTTGTCACTCAATCCTTCGGAGAGATCGCATCCATCAGAAAGAACGGACATAGAATCATGAACTTGCTGCGTGATTGAACCTACTGCACTAGAATACAAACGGAGAGAGGCAAATGACCTAAGTCGAGTACCGCCGATATTACGTAACTCTCGAATTTCTACAACTTGAGGAAATTCCAAACCCCCCCTCTTTGTACATCAAATCCAAACTCATCGAACCGAGGACGTGTACGAGGCATCATGTCCCGCACCAGAGCTCGCGCTCGGAAAGTCGCTGCAGCTGGTTCCAAATCCTCAAAAGCTGTCCCAAAAGCTGCCGGACCCTCCTCTGCCCCTTCTATTGACGATCTCGTTGGTGTGTCTGTAATTCCAGTCGTCCATCATCTAATCCATACGTCATGGGACGTAGAGGATGAACGATGAATGCTGATCTCTGATAGACAAGGCTCACACCCTCCTCGCCCAATCCGATTTCCCGCTCGCCATCAAATTCCTCACCCGTGCACTCTCGCTCGACCCCCGTCACCTCGAGGCGCGAGAGCTGCTAGGTGTGGCTGAGCTCGAGGGTGGAGATCCGGATGCCGGGCGAGCTGTACGTACTCCCTTTGTCATTCAAGCTGGAGCAAGCTGATGCTTGCCCACACAGAATCTGCTCCAGCTCTTCCCGCCCCACAAATTCGACCCACCAAGCGAGCCATCTCCATACCTCTACCTCGCACAAACCGCTGAAGATCCGAATGAAGCTCTGGGGTACTATTCAACCGCTACGGCTATGCTCGAGAAATCTATCGTAGCGCGGAAGAGCAAGGGCAAGGGACGGAAAATGGCTCCCGAGGAGGATGAGGAGGAGAGGAAGATGGCTATGACGGCGTTGGTGGCTATGATCGAGATCTGGATGTCTGATCTTTGGTGCGTGCCTCTTATGTCCACAAACCTCCCAGCTATTGCATTGACGGATATGATCAGCTTTGAGGAAGCAGCACCGAGCAATTGTGATGCCCTAATAGCCCGTGCATTAACGATATTGCCAGACGATCCGGAAGTCAAATTGTCGCTTGCTTCGATCAGGATGAGTCAGTCGAGGTTGGATGAAGCGAAGGCTGTCGTGGTTGGACTGTATGAGGAGATTCAGGGGAAGGAGCCTTGTGCGTTTCGCCCATCTCTCCCCTGAAGCTCAGACTGACGAGTAGTCATGCTTCTGTGGTATCTTGTAACGTCCTACCCTTGTCTGAGTAGTTGATGATACCCTACCCGCCCTTCCCGCTCGACTCGACCTCACTCGCCTCCTCCTGGAATTCTCACTCCACCTCCCCGCTCTCGACGTCCTCTCCACCATCCGAGAAGAAGACTCCCTCCAAGTCGAGGGAGCATACCTCGAGGGCTGGGCTCTGTGTCTACGGGCTGAAGCACTGGGGACAAATCCATCCCAGTCCCGAGATGCGAACGAGGAAGAGGCGGAGATGATACCGCAGGAATGCTACGAGGAAGCAATGAGAGCGCTACTTGAATGTGCGAGGTTGTTTGCGGAGCAAGATTATCCGGATGAAGGGATTGGGGCGCATGTCAAGGAGCTGTTGGAGGGGTTGGAGCGGAAGGGGGTGAAGCCTGCGGAGGGTGAAGAAGGGGAGGGGGAGGATGGGGAAGAGAACGGCATGGGAAACGCGGCTGGGGACGGCGAGGAGTGGGAGGATGTGGATGCTGGGGATGTGGATGTGGATGGGGATGGGGATGTGGATGGGGATGTGGATGGGGATGTGGATGTGGATGGGGATGGGGATGTGGATGGGGATGGAGATGGAGATGTAGGGATGGTGTAATGATGTGAGGACCTGTCGATGCACGACCAAGCTACACTGCCCTTTGATACACCCCATTCATGTCCCGCCATGCCCAGGTAACGTCGAACCCCACTGATCACCCTCCTTCTCCCCACCTCCTCGTCTCCTCACATCGCCCCCTCCTCTCCTCACATCGCCCCCTCCTCTCCGCTCTCCACCAATCACCTCCTCAGGCCCCTTCACGTCGCACGCGGAGCTAGCGATCTCCCGTCTCCGCCGAGCGAGTCCGGAAGCCCACCAGTCCTCCATCTCTGAACTGACTGATATTCGGGAGACTGAGGGGTCGCCTAGCATCTCGAGGCTTCGGGAGACTATCCGTAACTATCCCTGAGTCAGCTTGGCTCGCCAACGAAAGAAAAGAGGGGCGGGGATGAAAATGAGGTCAAGGAAAACGGACGGGAGGAGGAGGAGGAGGAGGAGGAGGAGGAGGAGGAGGAGGAGGAGGAGGAGAAGACCCACTCGGTGCTCGATAGCTGAATAATCTCGTTGTCGAAGAGGCGGGTTATGGAAGTTGTATCGTAGGTGAAGGAGGAAGGCGGCTCGTGCGACCTGGATGTGCATCAGCGCATAGAAGATAATGTGAAGATGTATGAGATAGGGAACGGAAACGGGCTGTGGGTTTGGAATGGACGGTTCGGAGACCGCTAGTGCCTTCAGCTCGGATGGAAGATGAGGAGGGTGGGGACGTACTGTCGGTAAAGGTTGATTACGTCTTGCTGGAGACCGGAGCGGGCCATGTTGACGATCCCGACTCAATGACACAGCCTCGCTTTTGATGTTGTAACTTTTTAGCTGAGGGTAGACCTCAATCAGGAACGATGCCCCACGTGGAGACTACTTTATTCGCGTGCCCGCCAAACGATGTCTCTTTCGCCCACGCGGCCCTGAACGATTTCCTTTTACGTCTGTCAGCTCTACCAATCTCTCAAAGACTCCTCCCTCACACTCGTCTGGTTCGACGACCAGAGTTATCAGCCGAGATGGATACCCTCGTCGCACATTTCCAACCCACTTCCCGACGACCCGATCACGACGATGAGCTAGTCGACCCCACAGGATGGGGCAGTATGGGCGGATTCGGGAACCTATCTCGAGGAGGTGGAGTGAAGGGGATGACCATTCCCAGAGTACCTGATGTACGCTCCCTTCCCCATGTCTCAATTCGTTTGCTTTGCAGATCTGATCTTTGATTGTGATCCAGCCCGCCGCGTTCCTCTCCCTCCACACCGATTCCATGTCCTCCAACCCAGAAGCGAAGATCAAGCTCGCCCACGGGACGACCACACTCGCATTCCGCTTCAAGCGCGGGATCATCGTCGCGGTCGATTCGAGGGCGACGGCGGGGAGCTATGTCGGTCAGTCCTCTCGGCTCATCGCTCGCTCCGTCATTCGATGCTGATATTGTTGGGCAGCATCGGGGACGGTGAAGAAGGTGATCGAGATCAACCCGTACCTCCTCGGGACCATGGCGGGTGGTGCAGCGGACTGTCAGTACTGGTGGGTCTACTCCATGCATGAATGGAGTATTTGCTGAGATGAGCAGGGAGACATACCTCGGGATGCAATGCCGATTACACGAGCTGCGGAACAAGGAACGTATTTCCGTCGCGGCGGCGAGCAAGATACTCTCGAATATCGTGTATCAGTACAAGGGGCAGGGGTTGAGCATGGTTCGCCCTCCTTTCAATGCTCTCCAATATCGGCTGACGGGAATAGGGAACGATGATTTGCGGATGGGATAAAACGGTGCTTCATTTCAGCTTGTGTGGGTGGGTCAGAGCTGATAGACAAATAGGGACCCGCATTGTTCTACGTCGATTCGGAGGGACAGCGGTTGAAAGGAGATCTCTTCTCCGTCGGATCGGGTTCGACTTTCGCATATGGTGTCTTGGATCAGGTGGGTACCGACTCCGATGCCTCTGAGCCCGCAAAATCGCGCCATCCCTCTCCATTGCGCAGTCACTCACGTGCGTATCATGCAGGGCTACAACTACGACCTCACCGACGAAGAAGCCCAAGAACTCGGTCGACGGAGTATCATCGCTGCAGGCCACCGGGATGCGTTCTCCGGGAACACATGTAATCTGTACCACGTTCGACAGAACGGATGGGAGTTCATCGGTGAGACTTTTTTTGGCACTGGGATAGATCATCGAGCTGATCGACTATAGGCAATTACGATGTCAACGAGCTGTGGTACGAGTATGAGGGGAAGAAGAAGAATGATCGGGCGGCCAAGGCGGGAGGTGGGGATGCTATGGAGGTCATGACTGTTGAAGCGTGAAGTATGCATAGCATCGATTCTCCTCTTCTGTAGCAAAGAGGGGTGAGAAACACTGAGCCGTGCGCTCTTGGCGACCTGATGTGCTACGGGTCGCCATCATTCCCCTTGATCAAGATTCCTCTTGACCGCATATCCTGATCAGTCATTCTGCACTTCGCACCCTTGCCCCGCCCCTAATCCGCATAAAGCCCCCCTCCATCCCCCTTCGCCCTGTCAACCTGCTCATTCCGTTCCCCTCCCTGCGCCCCAGGCAATCCTTGACCCATCCTCCACCCATCAATCTCACCCCGCATCGCCTCCAGCCTCGCCATCAATGCCTTCCCCACTGACCCGATGCCGGAACCCGCCTCGTCTTGGATGGCTTGTAGGGCGGTGGTGAAAGCTGAGGAGAGGTCGCGGAAGGTTTGATTGAACATTTCGGGCTGTCCGGGTGACAACGTTCAGTTCCGCCGAAGGCATTCCAACAAGGCAAAGGAGGTGATAAAGGTGCGATGAGCTAGGGAAGGAAGGAGGGAGGGGGACTGACATTCCCAAATACCCCTCGAACATCATTACCATGGTCTGGAGCGCCGGAACCTGGGACTGTGCCGGTATTGGCGGCTTGGTTGGTGGTCTGAGGGAATACCTGGGGTTCCCTGTCAGCAGGCTTGGGACCGCTCCGGAATGGGTAGCTCACCCCTCCTGGGTTCTCACTAGGAGCGTCGTAACTCGTCATCCCCTTGGGGGCGGAGGAAGCGAGCAAACTAACGGTGTGGGATCCGGTCCCTTGGGCTCATCATAGTGCAGTGCCGCATCGCCTGTCTTGTTGTAGTCTGCGATCAGTATCAGCTCATTGATATGGTCTCTCAAACCAAATATGACGAGCGCATCGAATCTTGAGCTCACCTTCTGCGGCGGAACCGGAAAGCGACATGGTGAAGATTGTCCAGCGCTATTTGGCTTTGCTGTTTGTATCGATTGGCGATATTTGGTGGAGGAGAAAAAGTTGGATCAAAGGAAGTCGCGAAGGAATGGTCCTAGAAAATCTCGATGTGACGTCATGCCACATGTGCGCACCCATCTTTGGCTCATCTGACAGACCTCGGACGAAGCAGTAGCTCAGTTGATTCTCTTGGCTGACTCAGGAGCCCATGATCCCCGCTCACGGCAGGGCAGGCGTGAGATGAACACTGCTTCTAGAATGCAAGCGTACTCTCATCAGGTGAACGAGGCGAAAATTACCCATGACAAGATCATCCATCCACATTCGCCGCTATCCGCCGGGACCGCAACACGCTGACCTCCTGAGGCCCATTCTCCGAGGCATCGCTCGCAGCAGTCATCGCTGCCTCACCCTGATCGAGCTCCCCCTCCTCCTTGTTCTCCTTCTCTGTCTCTTCACCCTCTAGGATTTCGTCTTCTTGCAGCACCTTCTTCGCCTCCGCGGATGTCTTCTTTCCTTTACGCCGTCTCCACCATCCCAGCATCTCCTTCAGCAGGCCCACGATCATCGGGACAGCGATAGGCGCGAACAACGGTGTATACACCGCAAATTTATGCTCGTCCGGCTGATCTCATTAGTACTGCTTTCTGACAATAGACGGGCCTATTCACGAAGTAGAGTAGACCCATCATCGAAGGATCAAAGAATGCCTGATTGGCCAGTCCCACCGCATCTCGAGATAAGATGAAGGCCTCGAGTGCTGTGGTCATTTTATCCATCTGTTCGTCCCCTTAGTTTTCGCTACTCAAGTTTGAGAGACATAGAGAGACACACCTGCTCAAGCCGCTCAACCGCACCAAGAACCTTCCCTCGTACCCCCTCGCCCACTTTCATCTCCTTGATCTTGCTCACGAGTCTAACGATTCCTGCCAAAGTCTTCCGAGCCTCATCGCTATTCTCCTTCGTCCTCATCCTCAATATCTGATTCACCTGCCAGTAACTGATTGGTTGGACGAGGTCGGAAGGCCGCTGCAGCGGGCTTAGAGATGGAGAGGTCGAGATACTCGGTGGAAGAGGAGGGAGCGCGAGGAGGGAGTAGAGGTGCTGGGTGAAGAGGTGGAAGCTGGATTCAAGGGTTTCGAGCGGGAGGTGGTATGAGATTGACGAGGAGGTTCGGGTGGATGGAGGGTTCAGGATGGTCACGGCTCCGAATTGGGGTAGGAGGAATGACTGAGCGGAGTCTGAGGGTCGTGAATTGAAGCCTGCAATGGGGAGAACGGCCTGCCTGGAACAGCGAGTCGCATAGGGGCATGCTTTGGTGACGGGACAAAGAGGAGGAATCGCAAGACAGGGTCGTTCGTGCTGCCGGAGTCTATCTACATTCAGCCTAGTGCATGAGTGTTGAGGTCGACGTACCTAGGCTCCACCTTTCGGAATTTACAAACACCTTCATCTCCTCCTCATCGATCAACCAAGCCTCTTCCTTCTCCTCATCCATCACAGCTGCTGCAATATCTTCGGCGTCCTCATCTCCCGCTTTTGCAGCTTCTATCGCGAGTGCCAGACTGCCTTTCATCTGATCGTGCGGCACTTGGCCATAGGTAGGCTCGAAGGACAGAGGGGCGTGGTAGAGGAGTTGAGACTCGATGGAGAAATTATGTATCGCCTTGAGCGGTTCGAGATGTGGCAAGAAGTGGTCTAATTCCAATCAGCTTGTCATACGGTTTAAAGGGGAGACACAGACCTCGGATAGCTCCTTCGATATCCCAGCTCCGGACGTAGTCTCCCTCACTCGCATCCTGATTGAGCAGGACGAAGCTCAGCGTGACATTCGGCGAGTACTTCAGCGCTCGCAATGGGATCTCAGCCCAGTGATAGGGGAAGAGAGCGGTGATAGCACTGATCAACGCAATCTTGTAGTGCTCTACCATCGATCATCATCAGTGTACTCGCATGCCAATTACATGCGGACAGACGCTTGAGGAACCGATCGCCGACTTGGCTCGGGTGGACGGGGACGACCAGCGTCCCTGCAGGTATCCCACTGGTCATCAGCCCCAACTCGGGAGCTTGGACATAGGGCTGTAGAGGGAAGCTCGTATCGGCGTGCTCCCATACTCTCAGATGCACCCGAAGCGGCACCGGTCGTCCTGCTCACATCAGCCTCAGAAATCGAACAGGCGATAACGTACGAGGAGCATCCCGTACGACGAGATCCCACAATCTCTTTCCCCTCGTCGTGGCCGGCTGCTGACCGAGTATACCATCGACGCCTTTTATCACCTCAGTCGCGAGGGCGCCGAGGATTACTTCGGATTCGAAGCGGGCTTTGCCTTCACGTGGTGTCGGGAAGGCCGAGGGGTCGGCTGTGAATAGGATAGGTGTACGGACTTCCGGCGGCTACATCAATCAGCTCGAGCCTGTCGTTCCCGATGAGACGCCCACTGAAGAGGCTTCGAGGGCAGCTATACGAGCTGTAGGTAGTGGAAGTCTCTCGATAGACGTGGTGTACCACCAGAAAGGAACAGCTAAGAGGATGAGCAAAGGAAAGGAGAGGGTGACGAGGAGTCGGATGAAGGATCTCGGGTTGAGTGTAGAAGCAAATTCCGAAGGGAGAGGACGTCTTTTTGTTGGATGACCTCCAGCAGTGACCGCTGCCATCGTCGGCCTGGAGGGAAGGAATGCAATTCACGAAAGAGACGCGAAGTTGGACCACTCCATGCGGGGTCTCCGCGTTTCACGATTTCGGGTTTCGAGCTCATTTGATTGACCAAATCAGAGAAAGGCTTCAAGGAGAATTTATACAAAATGAGGTTGGGTGCGCAGGAACAAAGGTACGAGAATGATTTCTTTCTCCAGAGGCAAACCATGCATGCTACCACAATGCATGTTGGGTATGTTGGTTCATGACAGCAATTACAATTTTGAAATAGGCCCTTTGAAAGACATGGTCATTGGCAAGAGTGGAAGTTTCTGGTGTTGCTCACTAGGCCATCTTTATACCAGCCTATTTCAATTACCTGCTGATAGGCTCGTGGTGGCACAAGTTGTGGTTCATTTGCCACCACTCTGCCCCCAGAAGTTGTACTGATGAATGGATGGAGTGAAGTTTTGATGACATCGTATTTAACAATCTCAATGTATCGTGGATGGTGGCCCTGATCTGCCACTGTCTGCCGGGTTAGAAATTTGCCAAGGCAGCTTATCTTAAGTGGGTTGTCAGACAAGTTGAACTGTGTCATTGTCACGATCGCATATCGAACAACGACGGCAAAACCACGTTTTCGCCAACTATCGCCGAGAAGTCGCACATCACAGGACACCCAAAAACGGCAACGCGCGTTCTTTCGGCCTCATTGCGTTCCGAACCCCAAGATTGCCGAGATTCACCTTTTGCGCCACTGCAGAGATCGAGACGTGATGTTTGGAAGACGAGACATGGAACACAAAGCTACGGAAGTATATAGGTACTATAGATCGCTGAGGGATAGCCTCAGCGATTCGAGATTCATTGAAGTCATTGAAGTCCTTGAAGTCACTGAAGTCACAAGTCATTGAAGTCATGGAAGTCATTTTGTATTATACCCCCTTGTCTTAGTCTTTGCATCGATAGCGCTACCCGACCAGTGCTTACTTCGGCTACGTTCTCATACGTCCCCGACAGTACCTTTGACGCTGGACCCTCTTTGCCTATCATCATATAGTCGGCGCGAGCGCTCGAAGGTCCGTGACAAGATGGAACACTGGTCTTGTGGTGAGGAATCTCAGTGGAAGGACTGAGATCTGCTGCAGTGGGTAGAGCTTCGGCTGATGTGGGATTTGGTACTGGTCATAGTGATAAATGGCGACTTCAAAGCAGATTGTAAGGGTTTCGTGTGTCGGTGAAGTGGATTGTGGAGAGAGAAGAAGAGGGACATAAAGCGTGGAGTTATATTTAGGCCAATACAGACCATATGAAGCATTTCTGTCATGAACCAACACGATCGAGCACCAGTACCTCCAGTGACAAGTCAGAGACACTCCGTGTTCCAGTCCCCGATCCGATCCGTCCTCCGTGACAGGATCCGTGACAATTTTCTCTTCCTGAAAGAATGCTGTGCGCAGAGCTTCTGTAGCAAAAGGTGTTTGCTGACATCAAAGGGGAATCTTCTTGGACCATATCACAACAGCTGAGGTCAAACTTCTCTTGGCCAAAGCAATGATTTTGTCGCGTTGCTGATATGAATAGTTGGTTTCATACCGCTACGCTAGCAAAGCTAAAAACACCAATTGGAAGTCCCGACCTCCGGGAATTCCACCAACTATATACGGTTGACATGACAGATTTCCTCCTTTGCTTCATCTTTTTTCGTCCGACATCCCCTGGTGTCTTTTTGATGGGTCTAGCAGCACTGCGTGTTCCACAACAAGAAAGGAGAATCATATTCAGATTGATGCACCTCTCGTCACCGGATGCTCATTTTGCTCCATTCAGATGAACAAGCACATGGAGCATTTCTTTTCTCCAGACTTTCATGTTGTACCTTTCTCAGGTGTTCGATCAGCAGGGACTGCTGCGTTGCCTTCGGATCGTCAAGCGTTGTTGACCCAAAGGGGAACCAGAGGCAATGTCATGCGTATGAACTTGCAAAGGCGATTCTCTGAGGCAAGGAGTGGTTAACAGTCCTTGTCATCCTGTAAAACCTGGAAGTATCTAGAGGTCTGCACAGTAAGGGGCATGTATTGTGCCATGGGATGGAAGGTGGCCTGCATCAAGATTAGATCAGAGAAGTCTTTGTGATCTTAGACGAAATGAGCCGCCGAGGTCGTTGAAGAATAGAATGATGCAGTATATAAGGAAGAAATATGAACACTATGATAGTATGGTGCATGGTATCTGCCTCTCGCCCCTCCTCGCTCAATCATATCAAGGACTGAAAACGCGAAGTCAGACCCCATCACTCGACCCCCGCGATGGCAGCCGACGGAGCGAAACTCCATACCATCACGTCGCCGTCGTCTGTAACGAACACGTTGATCAGCTCTTTGTGGTGCTCGTCAAGTGACAGATAGCAACTCACCGGATCCAGAGACGATCATATCGTCGGAAAGCTGGAGACTGGTCACCGCGCCCCGATGGCCCACAAGCGTCTGCTCGCAATTGCCGGATGCGCGGTCCCAGACCTTCACCGTGCGATCTAGCGAGCGACATCAGCTCTTGTGCGGTTCAGTCAAGGGGGGGACACACCGTGAGAGGCCGAGGCGAGACGGAGAGCGTCGACGTCCACTGCCCAGACTCCCTCAATATGCCTGGGTCCGTCAGCAAAGGTGCGATGAGAGAAACATGCCGACATACCCGAAGAGAGTCGACCGCTCAGTTCCGGTATCCACGTCCCAAAGCTTGACGGTCCCGTCCAGACCACCCGACGCGAGCAGTGCTTTGCGCTGTGTGCCCTTGCCCTCTCCCTTGTCTTCCTTAGTCTTGCCCGCAGTATCGCTTGGTGTATGGACGTATACTCTCGGCTCCACAGCAGCCTCACGTGAACGAGAGCGATAGGCGTTAGGATCGAATCCATCGGGTGCGTTATCGAGCTGAATCGATCGGGGACCGGTCGCGCCGATAGAGCGGGGTGGTGATGTGCTGAGCGTGCTCTGTGAAACTGGCGTGAAAGCCGATCGAGGAGGTGTATCTCGGCGTGAAGCCTGACGGTATGCTGCCACGATCTCCTCCTCGGTCATGTCGACCATGATAACCCTCAGACTCTGGACTTGCGCTTTGTGCCCCTCGAAAGTACGGATGCAGGTCTGCTGCACAAGGTCCCAGAGCTTGATCGTCCCGTCGTCGGAAGAGGAGAAGAGCATCGCCCTATCGTCGATGTCGGGTCCCTTCGGTGTCTCCGTCGGCGTCGGACCTGGCGAGAGGGAGGTGCGATGTCGTGTGAAGCTCGGCATCTGCGTTGGGTCGATATCGCCAGGACTCGTCTTCCCGTCCCAAAGGACAACCGAGTTGACCCATTCATCATGTCCATGAAGAATGAACTTGTCTCCTGTCCGGAAGTTCCAGACCTGGATCGTACTGTCGGCACTGCCGGAGGCTAGGAGATACCCATTGTAGTTGAGCGAGACGACACCATCGGTATGACCTTCGAGAACGCGAAGACATTCGCCAGCTCGCCAGTTCCACATACGCACTGTTCCATCCATGCTACCGGTGAAGAGAAGCATCTGATCGAATTGAAGCGCTCGAACAGCACGACTATGGCCGCGGAGAACACGGACTTCGGTACCGCTATCGAGATTCCAGACGCGAACGGTACGATCGTAAGATCCCGTGATGAGGACTGGATAGGAGGGATTGGTAAGGGCTGTGTGGTATTGAAGGCACATGACACCGTCGGTATGGCCCTAACAGAGCATATCAGCGAATGAGTAAAGCGATCTCAGGGGATTGCATACCTTGAGTGTTTTGTTGCTGAACCTCCCCTTGCGCCAATTGCGCTCCACCACCAATCTCTCGCAATACACGCTCTTCCAAGGCCTGGTCATCCTGACCTCCCTCGAGAAACTCCCGTTACTCGACGAATCGCCCTCCGACTCATATCTCTCCATCTTCGGCCGCTTCGCCTGAGCCACAACTGAAAATGTAGGCGCCGAACGCTTCGTTCCCGTGACAGCCGGTACCGTCGGGTCACACATGAGGGACCCAAGAGCTAGCATGTCACTGCCCAACTTTCCCATCTCCGGCGCCTTGCCACCCAACGCCTCGACCCGTGTCATGACCTTGCTCGTCCCATGACCATGCTCATGCCCTCCAACTCCAACAGCCGCCGCTGGACTCCGGTCCTTCAGCTCAACTTTCAGCCTCTTCCTCTCCAGCAATGGTAATCCCCAGCCACACTTCTCGCATTTTCGGTCGATATGCTGCCCGCACATCCGACGCCAGAGGAGGTCGTCGTCTGCCAGAGCTTTCCAGGACTTGGCGACTTGAGCAGCACGACCGAGGGAGATGGCGTCGAGGTAGCCGAGGACACGCATGTTGACTTCGCGGGGTAGGAGGGAGAAAGGGTCGATGCGGATGATCAGGTTGAGGGAGTCAGAGAGATGGGAGAGTTGGGAGCTGTAGCGGGACGAGCGGAAGCCGGGCAATATAGCGGGTATCGTGAGACAGGCGGCACAAATTGTCAGCTTCCTGTAACGCTCCGCTGAGGTGCTTACAAGCAGCACATGGTGAGTATCCCCTCGAGTATCAATTTCCGCTTCGGATGCTGGGCATTCGAGAAGGTCGACCAGAGATGGGTGACTGCTGATCGCTCGGAGGTAGGGAGGTTGTCAAGGCTCTACATTGCATTCCCGTCAGCCATTGTCCCTTTTCAATGAGCGGAGGATTGACGAACCTTCTGAAGCTTCTCGTTGATATTTTGATTCGCCTTCTGCTTATGTCGCACACACAATGTACGGCCGCCGCGACCGGGGCTGACGTCGAGGAGGTCCAGTACCGCCTCCGGCGCCTCGTATACGGTGGACATGGTGGGATGTGACCTGGAGGCGGAGGTAGATTCGGCATGGACATGGGCGTTCCGGCTGGGACCAGGGCACGAAGTATCGCTTGACATGTCCGACGACTCCAAGATGCAAGATGCAAGAAGCGATGGACGGAGAACGGACGGTCTCGGCTGTAAGGGAGTGGTTTTCAAGGGAAAGGATGTCGAGGATGGAAGCGTCTAACCTGTCGAGGAAAGAGATGCAATCGCTGTGTGGACTATGCTCCCACTACTCGTGGTACTTTTAAGGATGGCGACAGACCAAGAAGCCGAGACGGAGCCGGTCAGATTTCGTATAATTCGATTTGATTACCCTGAGTGGCGTGATACGGCATGATTCGACGCAGATCATGCCACGTAATATAATCCACACGATTTTCTCTGCTCCCTCCGGTTGAGATTTTGTCCTCGGGACCACGGCAAGCTGTCTTATCCTGCTCCTCGACAGGGTTGTATGTTGCACACAGCTTGACACGTGCCCGACGCTAGCTCTATCATCCACTCCAGTCACCTCGAGACCGATCATTCTCCTCTCAGAAAGTGCTACGCCTGTCAGTTCTTAAACAGGCTGGTCGTCCGAATTCCTCTCCTCTCACTCACATTCTACCTTTCCGCGACCTCTTCCATCGGCCACATCAGCTCCGCCTTGCTGCTTCTACGCGAGGCGCGATTCCTGAATGGGCCAAGAGTCGAAACTTCGCTTCGATATCCATAGCCGTCTCTCGTCAACCTACGGGTCAAGGGAGAGGGCGCAGAGACGAGCGGACAACGCTTCACCCCTTCTTCACTTTGCTCTCACTTTGTTTGTCCAGGAGGCTAAATGCAGTTGTGTCCATCTCTGCGAACACCCATCCGATGCTGACACCTCTACTGATCCGACTCTAGCCCCCGGAAATCCCCTCCTCCTATTCCCCTGGACCTTCGTCCATTCGACCATATCGCTTTGATTTCTCGCCCGGCCCTACTCAATACTTCCCTCGCGTATACCCACGTGAGTCAGGTCTACTGATTCGGCCTAGATCAACCCTTCGCCCTGATAAACACTTTCCGTCCCTGCGCATACTAGTTCTGCCGGGTCGGCTGGAAGATGGGCGGACATCCTAGTCATATGATCTCGTTTTCATGCATCGTATGGTTCAGCGGGAATGGCGGGAGGCTGTCCTTGTGACCTGTGACACCAGTCATTGCAACCTATATTCGGGACCCGTACGAACTCGTACAAGTGGTGAATATGAGTTCACATTATTCGGTGGTCACGTGACTGAGACATGTCTTTATCCGAATGTGCAAGCACTCGTTTCCTGCTCCATAAAGGAGTCTGAAGTTATTCCTCGCACCGCTCGCATGCTTTGGGGAAAGTGCTGCTTGAGTCGTCTCAGCTGAGCAGGTGACATCATACAAGATGTCCGAGTCTTCCATCATCCCATTCACCGAAGGTAAAGTCTGTCATCTTTCCTCCTCGTATCCTTCAGCATACGGGGATCCTTAACGCGAACGCTGACTTCATCACAGACGCCTTGAACCGCTTCCGCATCACCCATTCCGACCGCGATCTCCGACCTCTCCTCCGGCGTCTCCATCGTCTCCCCCACCTCACCTCCATCTCTACCACTACGGACGAGCCGAATACCGAGCATGATGCCGCGCACGAGACCGAGATGGTCCGGCTCGAGCTGCTAAAATGGAGAGCATCCACTGAGCGGATCATGGGTAGCGCGACGAATCTGCAGCGGCAGAAGGACGTTTACCTTAAGAGAGCGGAGGAGACTGGTGGGTCCCCTTTGTGTTCTGGTGTGGAGTAGCTGATGGGGTATGGTGGGAAAGTGGCGCGGACGGAGAGACTGAGAGGTGCATTGGAGGAGGAGAAGAGGTTGCTTGAGGGGAAGAGACGGGAGAGGGATTGGTTGGTTCGATGTGATGAGGTTGCGGGGCGGATCACCGCGAGGGGAGCTAGCAGGACAGAGCTCGACGAGTAGGCCGTACCTCCCCCTGAATTGGCACGCATAGCTGATGTAATGAGTTTAGCCGTATAGCAGAACTCCAGCAATCACTGGCCGATCACCGCGCGACTCACGAGCTGTATTTAAGCACCACCCAAGCTCGAATAGACACCTTCTCCCAGATCACCCGACTCGTCGAGAGGTGTCGAGCGCTCAAGCTGCCGATCGAGCCGCAGGCGACTTTGGCCGAGCAAGAGGAGAAGATGGATGACGATGAGCCTCTCCCAACCTCAGCTTCACCGGGAGGGGGATCGAAGTTGGACGCTGCTGCACTTCCATTCTCACCTACCCCGGTTCAAGAATCTAAAGCACGAGCAAGCACACCGCCAGCAACGACCACGAAACTCCCCTCATCAGGCCATACACTCCCATCCCGACCGGTACGCCCATCAACTACTGCTCCGGCGACCGCATCGAGCTCGACTGCACCTCGAGTACCGAGCTCGACAACGCGAATCCCGTCGAGCTCGCTTCCCTCCAGACCGTCAGCACTGCGCAGTGTGACTGGACCAGCGGTAACGGCGAGTTTAGAAGAGGGCGAGCTGGGAGGGGAGGAGGAGGGGGAGGTCGCGGAGGGACGGGAGAGGAGGGGAGTCAAGCGGGGGGCGGACGAGAGGGATGTGAGGAGTACGAGAAGTCGGAAGTAGGGAGATGGACCGGTCTCGACATGTACAATTCTAAATCAAATTCAAAGGCATACTCGCCTTGCTGTGATCAGTGTATCATTCAACTCTGGCCACACTGGGTATCGAATTCTATCGATACTACAGACATCTACTTTTTCCTGGTCAAGTCCTCCGCTTCATCAAATCTGTTTCTGCTGCGCGCTTCTTGCCGTTCTCCGCGAGCTTGGCCAGGCCGATCTGAGTCCCCTCCTGAAATACCTTGTACCTACCCAGACCTCAGTTTCTGTCCAATCCCAAGCCACGAGTAACTTACGAAGGAACACGTATCTCCATATCCCACGGATCGAGCTCAGGGAAATTCGTCTTGATGAGTTCCGTCAGCTTGTTGTGCAGGACCTCGTAGCCTTGAGACGAGAGATGAAGACCGTCCCTGTACCTCGTCAGTCTCCTCCCAGCTCTCATACGAGACTTTGTAAAACTCACGGTAGGAAGGCCTTGAGCTTCTCATCGCTGCACCCTCCAGCAGCCTCAGTGATCGCGCTATGCATATCGATAACCGTCGCGCCTTCCGCCTCAGCCACGTCCACACAAGCTTTCGCATACTCCTTCGTCACCGCGTTTAGATGGACGGGCTGTATCGGACCGTGAATCTGCTCATTCCCCATCCAGGTACGTCTGGAGTTTGCATAATCTAGACCGTCCGCGACTGGCGACGGGGTGATGAGGAGAATCTTGGTTTCTGGCGAGTAGTAGGCCGAGGTCGGAGATCGGACCAGGCTGATAAGTTTGGACAGGAAGGCTTTGTAGTTTGGAATAGGGACGTGCTGATAATGAGCTGGTCCGGGACGCACCGCGTCGTTGGCGCCTGGATGGAGCACATTAGCTACGATGAGAGTTGGGTAGGACGTACCGAACCAGATGGTCATGAGCTTGACGTTCTGCGCTTGACCCGCTTTCCTCGCCGCGTTTGTCGCAAAGATTTGCTCAAACACCGGAATGGCCCTATCCTCATCAGCTCATATCCCCCCACTCTGGTGTGGAAATGATACCATTCTGCCGTATAACCTGTGGTAAGTCAGCACTAGGTTGGGAGTGATCACAGTCGACTACATACCCGAGTAACCGCGTACAATGACATCGCATGTCCTGTTGTACCATTCAGCCATGCGCTGTGCGAATGATCCGGGCTCCCAGGATTGGGTGATCGAGTCACCCTGCTCGGATCAGCATCGGTGTATCAAATTTGGGACGCACAAAGAGGAGAATGGCATCAGTGTAGCTTGAGGAAGCCATCGTGCGTTGATTGACCTATGGACCAAACCTGATTTATCGAGGATGATATGAGGAGTCGTTGGCCGTGAGTGAGCATAGGTGAGCCGTCGCTTTCAGCTTTGCGTATCCATCAGCCCCTTTGTGTGTATCCCTGGATCGCCAAGGTCCAAGACGCCTCCCATTCATGGTCTCGTCCCTCGTTACTAAGAGACTGACTGTCGAACCGTAAGCTCATTGCCCAAGTCGAAGGTTTCTTGGCTACACTTGTGACACCGTCATGGACAACGCCACACCACAAATCGCCACTCGACGAAATCAACGAGATTCGTCGAAATGCCGCCGACTCGCTCTGGGTACTTAAGGTAACTCGTAGACGTATCTTGCCCTTAACCGC
>JAABUW010001814.1_pt1 | contig 34117 bp, 3 predicted proteins | sample 5560081 | NCBI WGS metagenome assembly JAABUW01 (sample SAMN10711882, study PRJNA513363) | rock metagenome | isolation source: Antarctica rocks | place: Antarctica: Victoria Land, Knobhead sud | reverse complement strand
CACCCCATGGCGGATACGGCATTGGTCTGGAGAGATTCATTGCCTGGTTGGCGAAACAACACACGATTCGTACGGCATGCTTGTACCCACGTTTCATAGGGCGGTGTAAGCCGTAAAGGCTTCGGCGGAGTATCTGATGGATTATTCTAGCTCAATGGACATGTGTAGATCTATGCTCGTATAGCATATGCACCAGTGGGTGTCAGAACTCCCGGTGCACAGGGCCTTAATAATCAAAACATTTATTTTAATTATTAACGTAATTTCGGCGATAGAATTCTTAAGAATATAAAACCAATTATTATTATATATATAAATAAGAGCTTTAAAAATATTAATAGACTTTTTTCGCTATAATATTATAAAATTTATTTAAAACTTTTTATTTATTTTATAACTAAACTTCTTATAGAATAAACTAAGAGAATTATTAATTATTAATATTTTTAGATAACTACTAGTCGCATATTATTCTACTTTTCTTAAATATTATCTCTACTTTATCTAAATACTACTCTCTTGTACTAAGTTTAATTAAGTAATTTTTAGAGTTTATATATTATATATATTGTTGTTTTTGTTATTGCTATTCTTTGCTATCTTTTATATCTTTTATATTACTATCTATTTACAATTATAAAACTTTTGTTGTTACTTAATATTTATTACAAAAGAATATTAATTTATTTATTTATTCGAAATCTAAACAAATATATAACAATATTAAATAATCTTTACAAATTTTACTTAATTAATATTGTTTATTTTTAAGTTAATTTTAAATCTATTTTTTAGCTAAATATTTAATATTTAATTGTTTATACAAAGTTAACAAGATAAATAAAAAATTATTAACAAAATAGACAAAAAAAATACAAGAGAAATAATAATAAAAAAAACAAGTTTTAAGTATTTTAATTTTTTATATAAATAATTTTTAAATATAATTAAAGATACAAATAAAGATTAATTCTAAATATACAAAAAAAAAAATTATATTTATATTTATATTAAAAAATTTCTTAAAAAACTATATTAAATTTAATAATAAATAGACGCAAAACTATATACTTTTTATTGTTTTTTTTTAATCTTGTTAATATTGTTTGTTTATAAGATTATTAAATTCTAGAAATTATTTAATTAAACTTAGTATAAAAGAGTAATATTTAAGTAAAGTAAAAATAGTATTCGAGAAAAGTAGAGTAGTATCTAGCTAGTAATTATCTATTTTTAATATAATTTTAATTAAAGTTTATAAAAAAAATCTTTTTCTTTTTTATTAAATAATTTAGATAATTACTAGTTATATATTATCTTATTTTTCTTATATACTATCTTTATTTTGCTTATATATTATTCTCTTTTTACTAAATTTAATTAAGTAATTTCTAGAATTTATTTATATATTATTTGTTTATATTGTTGTTTATATTGTTATTATCTATTACAAGCTTATTAAAGCTATACTAGTAATTTAGATTCTATATCTTTAGATAAACTTACTATTATATTTGTTATATTTAACAAACAAATAATCTAAGTATAATATTTATTATATTCGACAAACAAATATTACAAACAATTAATATTTTCTTAGTATATAGAAAACAAAATACAACTTCTTTATAAATTGTGTTTAACTTATTATAGATTTTTACTTATTGTTACTTTAATTTATCGAATCTTTTACAAAATTTATTAAATATAAAAATTATCTATAGTTGCAAATCTTTATTATTAAGTAATTGCTTATATTGCTTAAAAATATCTACAAATCTCTTTAAAAGTACAATTTATTTTAATATTTTCGAAAAAAGTATTAGCGTAATATTTTAAATATTTTAAGAATATTTGTATTAAATTAATATATCTCTATTTCAAATATTAATTTATTAATATTATATTAATTATTAATTATAAAAGACAACAAAATTAAAATTAATAAACTCGATATTTATTATAAGGATTGTATTAACTTAAAGAACTAATTTATATAAATAAATATCTATTTTATCTTCTATTTTGTTTAACAAATTAGAAGACAATTTTTGTATTAATATTTCTTAAAAAAAGAGTTTAATATTAATTCAAACTAAATTTACAAAAATATTTGAAAAATAATAGCGAAAACTCTTGTGCAATATTTATAAACTTTAATAACTTTAAAAAAGAACTATAAAAAATCTTTAAAATATTTAACAAAAAACAAATTGCAAAAAAAAAAATTTAGTACTTAATTTAACAAATTTTTGCAATAGACTACGCAATGAAATTCTAAAAGTATATTAATTTAATTAAGTAAAACAATATTGTATTTATAACAATATTTTGACAAAATTTTAAAAATAATCTAAAAGACAAAATTATATATAATAAAAAAACTTTTAACAATATATTTAATTTTATCGAAATAATTATTAATTTTAACAATAAATTATATAAAAAAGTTATAAAAAAAATACAATTAATTTTAAAAAAAAACAAGAATCTTCTTTAAATTAGCAATTAAATATTAGCAAAAAGAATTTTGTTCTAATTAGAAATATAGTAATTTTAATTATTGTAAACTTATATTTATAAAATTAAATTTTATTTAACAATATAAAAAGAAAAACTTAAAAAAAAAACAAAATAACAAATTTTAAAAAATATACTATTTATATAATAAACTAAGTTACTTTGCAAAAGATTATTAATTATAAAACTTAATAAATTGTTAACAAATTAACATTATATTAAAAGAGATATTTAATAGCTAAAACAATATTAAAAAACAAATTAATACAAAGACAAATATCTTTAAAATTAAATTAAACAACAACTACTATTGAGTAAAAAACTTAAATTAATTATAGAAAGTTCTAAATAAAATATTATTAAACAAGATATTTGCATTTACGCAAGAAGTCAATTAAATACTTAATAAAACTATAAAAATAAAATAATCAAAAATATTATATTTTTATCTAGTAACAAACTTAGATAATAAATATAATTAAAAGAACTTTTACAAATATCTAAACAATATTACGAATTATTTTGACACTTTAATTAACTTATTAAAAGAGAGAGAAATAAATTGAATTATAAATAAATACGAGAAAGCGCTAGAAAGCAACGTTACTATAAAAAGAGAAATTTTTAATAAAATTAAACAACAACTAAGCAATATAAATTTATCTTATAAAAAAATAAAAAAAGCAAAAAAATATACAACGCTTAATTGAACAAAATATTATAACAATTTATATTAAATTTACTTAAAAAACAAAGAAAAAATTAATTAATTTTCTAAAAAGTTAAAGTTATTAATTTAGTATAAAAAAAAACTTAATGCAAATAAATGTTTAAAGCGAAAATTACAATATAAAAACAAAAAAATTAAATTTTTTAATAAAAAATATACTAAAGAGATGCAATATATTAGCTTAATAATAGCAACTAAACTTAATAGTATATATATAATATTTTATTATATTAATTAGAGTTAATAAATAACAATTTATTGCAATAATAATTAATAAGTTTATTAAGTACTTATATATTATTGTATACAAAGAGAAGTTTATTGCAAAACAATTAAAATATATTATATTAAATCGACTTATATAATATTACAATATATTTAAAAGATTAACTAGTAACAAAGACAAACTCTTTATATCTAATTATTAAAAGACGCTTCTCTTAATATTAGATACAAAACTTTAAATATTTATTGTTTATTATTTAATTACAAATAATTAAATAAAAAGAACAAACTAAAGTCTTAAGCAATATTTAAAATACTATATTAGCAATACTTATAGTAATTAAGTATTACTTTTATCTATAATACAATTAATACTTAATACAAAGATTTCGAATATTATTAAAATAACTTTATTCTTTGTTAATTATAACAAGAAATTTAATTTTTTTAAAAAAGAATATATGCATTTGTTTGCGCAATTAGTTATTAAAAGAGTAGTAATATTAAAAAAGATATACAACAATATCTTAAAAATACAAAAGAAATTAATCAAATATTAAAATAAAAAACAAAAAATAACATTTTAACTAAAAGAGAAAAATAAAATATATCTATTTATAAAAAATCTTAAAATAAGAAAGTTAAACAAAAAATTAAATTATATCAAAATTAAATTGTTTTTTGTTAAAAAAATTAAGAGACTAGTTAACTACAAACTTAACTTATCTAAAAACGCCAAAATATTTCTAGTATTTTATATCTTATTGTTGAAATTAGTAGACTTAATTACATCTTTATAGAATATATTTTATTTTTATTTGCAAAAAAAGAATTAATTCGAGATTAAAAAAATTTTACAACAAAAAAATCAAAAATATTTTATTAAATAAAAAGAATATTTTACTTTAAAAAATATTTAGAAATTAAAAAAGAATTTTAATTGTTACTAGAATCTTTTAAAGAAATTTTATTAAAATAAAATATAAAAATAGTATCTTAATTTTAATTAATTAAAAGTTAAAATTATTTAAACAATATATTAAACAATAACTTAAGAATCTTTGTAACAAATTTAACAAAATATACTTTATTTATCTTTAGATTGTTAATATTCTTTTATTTTGTTACAATTATTTTTTTCTTCTTATTCTTTAAAAAATTTAGTTATTTTTTTAGTCGACTTAGCTTTGTATGTATATTGCGTACTTCTTTCTTTAATTGTATTTATTTTTTATAAATTTATTTAATTAAAGTTAAAAAGATTGTTAAATTGTAATTACAATTAAATTATATATACTTTATATACTTTTTAAAATTATTATTTATACAATAGATTTTATTAAATATTGTATAGATATAACAAAAACATATTGCTAAAAATATTAAATCTAGAGCGTTAAAAAAAAAAAAAATTAAAAGAAGAAATTTTTAGTATTAATTTTTTTTAAAGATATAATAAAGAAATATTAAGTTTTAAGACGAAAACTTTAAAGAAAAAAAATAGTATTATAAGCTTATTAAAGTTATATTAATAATTTAAGTTTTACATTTTTGAACAAATTTGCTATTATGTTTGTTATATTCGACGAACAAGCAATCTAAATATAATGTTCGTTATATTTAACAAACAAATATTACGAATAATTAGTGTTTTTTTAATATATGGAAAACAAGATACAACTTTCTTATAAATTGTATTCAACTTATTATAGATTTTTACTTATTGTTATTCTAGTTTATCGAATCTCTTACAAAATTTATTAAATATAGAAATTGTTTATAGTTGCAAACTCTTGTTATCAAATAATTGCTTATATTGCTTGAAGACGTCTACAAATCTCTTTAAAAGCACAATTTATCTTAATATCTTCGAAAGAAGTACTAGCGTAACATTGACTTAGAATAGAATTCTTCTAGATATTATATTATATATATAGAAGCTTGCAATTGTAAAACTAAAGGATTGTTTATAAAACTTATTAAATAAGATATAAGTTGTATCTTTGTAATTACTAGATTAATTATATTAGATCGAATTATCGAGTTCGAATCAAATATTTAATTCGAATTAAATTAAATTAAATTTAAAAATTAGAATTAAAAAGTTAATTTAATTTCTAATATTAAAATCGACAATTTAAGTTAAATTACAAACTTAGAATCGAAAACTAATCTAAAAAATTGATTTAAATTGTTAAGACTACTATTTTTAGTAATTTGTTTTATTTTTAGTAATAATTAATTAATAATTTAATAGAAATAATTAATCTATTTAATTTAATTAATAAATATAGTAGATTGTTTTTATATTATATATTACTATTGTATATTATCTAAAAAATAATTAAAAATCTAAATTTAAACTTATTTTATACTATTTTTAGTATTCTTAATATTCTTAACAATTTAATTTAATTTAATTTCTAATATTAAAACTAAGAATTAAGTTAGATCGAATTAATTTAATTCTAAAATAATAGAAATTAAATCGAGTTTTAAATCAATTTCTAATATTAAAACTATTAAATTAAATTAATTTCAAAGGTTGAAATCGAAACTTAATCTAACAATTAATCTAGTAGTTATAAAATTAATATTAGATAGTCTTCAAAAACTTTACTTAGCAAATATTATTCATCTTTAATTTAATCTTAAATCTACTTTTTAATTAAATATCTAACAATTAATCTATATAAAGTTAGCAAAATAAATAAGAGAGTAAACAAGAAGATTGTTAATATAATAGACAAGAAGAAAATATTGCAAAAAATTAAATTTTAGATATTTTAATCTTTTTAGATATAATTAGAGATACAAATAAAGATCAATTCTAAGTATATAAAAGATATATTTTAGATTTAAATTTATATCGAAAGATCGATAAGAAAATACAATAAATTTAATAATAAGAAGACGAAAAATCAAGTATCTTCTATAGACTTTCTTAGATTGTTAATTTAATTTGTTTATAAGATTGTGTAAGATGCAAGTGCATCTACTTCTTGCTAGCGCACTAAGATATAAAAGACGTAAGATATAATAGACTTGTATTACTATATTTTAATTATATAGAATAGATAGTAGTAGAACTAATTGTTAAAGAACAATAAGAGACAAACTTTTTTTCTATCTAATACTTGCTATAACGTACAAGTCTATTTTTTGCTATTTAACTAGAAAGAGATAGTGTGCTATTTGAGATTTCTATAGATATTCGAGATTACGTACTTTGCTATATCTTAAAACGCTAGAGCATTAAGAGCGCTATAATATTACAATTATCTTCTCTCTTAAAGTACTAATTCTTAATAATATAAGAAGCTATATTAATCTTATTAAAGCAAAGATGCTTGCTAAGTATTAATATTGCAAAAACTTGTTAAAAATCTCTTTAAATCTCTTTGAAAATTAGAAGAAAAAGAGTCTTTTATCTAATAGAAATAAATTTATACTTTAATTTAACACAATTTATAGAATAATATAATAATAACAATAATAGTTTATAATATATTATTGCTTTGTTGTTTGTTGTTATTAGAATTTTAAATAAAATTTAAAGTAAAATTAATATTGCGCAAGTATTAGATAGATTATAAATATAAATATTGTTGTTTCTCTTTTCTTTTTTTTCTTTTTTTCTATATTTTTTTTAATTGTAGTTGCTTTATTATTGTAAATAAACTATTGCAAAAACAATAATACATAAAACTTATATATATAGTACAAATCTTAAATTAATATATCTTTTGCTTCTTTTTTTTCTATCTTTTTAACTATATTTTTTAAAAAATTGAGAAAATAAAAGAGTGAACAATTTTAATATTTTATTGTTTGCAAAACTAATATATTATAGTTTATAATAATCTTTTGTGCATAACTTGTATAAACAAATATAAATATATTTGCAAAAAAAGAAATATTTATACTTGTTGCAAAAATTTTTATTGCAAATTAAATTATTGTATTGCAATAAATTTTACTTGCATTTACAATATAACAATTATTAATATTTACTAGTTTGTTAAATACTTTTAAAATAATATAAAAGATTTTGTTATTAATTATTGCAAAAAACTTAAAATAAAAAATACAATTTCTAGATATATAGAATATATACAAAAGAGTATAGTTCGCGCAATAAAAAGTTAACAACGCAATAGAAAATTTATTTTATTAACAAGAAATTTAATTTAATTTTGTATTTAACAATTTAAATAAAATTTAATTCTTGCTTAAGAATATTAAGTTAAACTTAAACAAAAACTTGCAAAAACAAAAATAATTCGAAATAAAATTTTTGCCAAAATACAATAGCTAATTAATCTACTTTTTAAAAAAATATTAAAAATAAATATTTTTATTTGCTCTTTAATATTTTATTAATATATATTCAAAATTTAAAATAAAATAAAAATAAAAACAAGAACAAATTGTTAACAAAAACCAAAAAAATAAAATTAAAACAAATTATTTTTAAGTTTGTTATTAATTTAAATAAAATAAGTTTAAGAGATTTTTTTGCAAAGTTTTACAATTTTGCAACAAAATCTTTTAGCAACTCTAAGTTGTTAACAAAATTATTAAATAAAAATATAATAAATTTTTATTTTTATTTTGTTTATACTTTACTCGCTTATATATTTTTAAAAAATAAAAAATACAAAGATATATATAGATAGCAAGAGCAAATCTATAGCAAAAATAAAGAAAATTGTGCAAAAAAAAATTCTTTGCAATTTGTTTTTTTTAAAATAATATAAATACTTTAAACAATTTTAAAGATTTGTTTATAATTAATTTTAAAAAGTTTAACAATTTATTTTTAAATAAGTTCGAGAATTTTCTCTAGTTATTTTAAAATAAATTTAATAAAAAATTAAAAGTTTGTTAAATTGTTGCAATATATTGTCGACTAATTAACAATAATAGAATAGCTTTGTTTTTAAGTTATATTTTAAGTATTTATATTAAAAAAGACAATTCTATTATTTTTAGTATCTTGTATAATAAAATAAAGAAATCTTTTTTTATAACTTAATTATACAACAATAATATAATAACAATTGCGCAATCTTTTATTAAACAAATTATTGTTAATATAATTGTTATTATTGCAATATATATTATACTATTTTTTTTGTTTTTGCTTATTATATACTTGTTTTTTAAAATTCTTTTGCAACTTATTAATTAGACTAATCGTTTAATTCTAATAGTTAAAACCGAATTGTATAAATTATAAAAATACTAACTATATTAGATTAAAACTTAATCTAATTAGATATAACTTTTGGATCGAGTTATAGATTTCGAGGAAAAATCGACTCGAACAATTAGTCTATTATTAATATTATCTAGAGATTTTTTTCTTAACTATTAATTATATTTTTTTTTTTAATTTATTTATTTAATCTTATTTTATATTTGTTTTTTTAACTTAATTTTATCTAGAATTTCTTTAATCTTTTATTAAATTTTGTTGTTAATAAGTTTTAAAATTTGTAATATTTATTTTGTCTACTTATTGTTAATACAATACAAATATAACTTTAGAAATAAAATATAAAAAGTATTATAAATTTAATAGATATTAAGTAGAATAAAACAATAAACTTATATTTTAATCTTATTTTTAATTCTAAACAATTTAATATACTTATACAATATCTTTTTGCTAAATCTCTTTTGCTTTAGATTTCTAGTTAAAAATATAACTAATTTTTTTACAATAAAGCTCTTTAATTTATATTTTTTATTGTAGTATTTTGTTTATTGCGCGACAATATTTTTAAAATATTTTGCTAAAACTTTTCTTAAATTATAAAACTATTTTATATATTTTTGTGCTAATAATATCTTTTTTTTAATAAAGTTGTTCTTAACTTTATAGTAGATCTTTAAGTAATAATTGTATATTAAATAGAACAACAAATTTTTAACTAAAATATAATAGCTATTGTTATAGATAAATTCTACTATTAATAATAGATTTGTCTATTTTATCTATTTAATATTAATATAAGTACAAAAATAATATTTAAAAATTTAATTTTGTTATTTAATTAAATTATTTGTCTAAAAATAAAAGATAATACTTAATTGTCTTCTAATCTATATATAAAAATATATTGCAAATTAGAAAATACTAGTAAAGATAGATTTTTTGTTGCTTATTATAATAGCTAATATTTCGAAATATAAAACAGTTTTATTAAAAAATATTTTTGTTAATTCTACAATATTAATTCTAATAGTTATAAATATATATTTAACTATTTTTATATAACAATTAATTGTTATAAAAATCGAGTTATATATAGTTTTATAATATTTGTTTAACAATAAATTTGTTACAAAGTTTATAATTTTTTTTTTATAACTTCTTTGTTACAAATAAGAATTAAAATTTATTATATAATTTATAATAAGAAATTTTAATATATTAATAAATATTATATATTTTAATATATATTTTTACTAAAATAAATTTAAAGTTTTCTTAATTTTAAAATATTTTGTTAAAAAGTTATTATAGTTTTTGCAAATTAATTTCTCTCTAATAACTATATTTTCTAAAATATAAAATAATTTGTTATATTTAACAAAAAAAATTTAATTTAGAATTTATATTTTTTGTTTGCAATAAAACAATTTTTTAATCTTAATTTAAATTTTTTCGATTTAAATTTTTTTAGTTTAAAGATTCTTTATTAAAAATCTTATTAATTTTTAAAAAAATTTATATAATTTCTCTAATATATTTTTAATTATTTTTTTAAAAATAACAATCTATATATTAATTAATTAAAATAGAGATACTAGTTTTTTAAAAACTTTTTTTCTACTTTATATTTGCAAAATCTTTATATTATTAGTAAATATTTTTGCTAATTGTAATACAAAAATTAGATTATTTAATATTTTTTGTTTGCTTTGTATTAGCAACTTTTTGTTAAACAATAATATTAGTTTATTTTAAAATACAAAAATTAAATTATTTAATATCTTTTATCTACTTTATATTCACAAATTTTTATTAAATAACAATATTAGTTTGTTTTGCAATATTAATAGCAATTTTATATTTAACAATAAGATCTTTTTATAATTAAAATATTTTAACAATCTATTTATTAAATTTTTTTTATTTAAATAATAAAAATTTTCGAAATTATAGATAACTAACTTAAGCGTTTAACAAACTTGTTTTAAGTTTAATTTCTTTTAATTTATAAATTTTGTAAAATTATTATAATTCAATTATATTTTTATAAAATAAATACTGCTTTTTAAATAGTATTTTTATTGCTTAAAAGCAATTATAATAATTAGTAGTTTCTAATTATATATTTTATAATTTTATTTTGTTAAAATTATCTTTTGCAATTAGAATACTATTAAATATTAATTTTTGTTATTATTTTGTTAACTTAGAATATTTGCAATAGCAAAATTAGATATATTAGTTTTTACTCTAATTTTTTTGTTTAAATTGTAGTAATAAAGTAGTAAAATCGATATAAAGATATTGCAAAACTAATAAAATATTTGCTCTATTTTATCTAATTAAACAAAAAAACTATATTTTTTGCTATTCTTATTTTTTTTTAATAGATTAGTAAGAAAAATAACTTTTTTTAAATAGCAATATATAAAATATTTATAAAAGTTTATAAAGTTTAAAAATATTTAAAGTTTGCAATAAGTTTTTAATTTAAATTATTTTTTAATTGTTTTAATTCTTTTTAAGTCTATCTATATATTTTCTAAAAATATAATAAATTTTAGAAATTTAATTTTTATAATATTAAATTTATATTTTTTTAGATTAATATATAGCAAATATTTGCAAAAATATTTTAGTATTTATTTAATATAGTATTAGTACTTTATTAAATTATTGTTATATATAAGTATATTATCTATATAGATTACGCAAGTTATATTAATTAGTTTTTTTAATATTTTATTAATATAGATCTAAAAAGTTCCAAATATATTTGTTAATTTAAATAGTATAATCTAATACTTAAAATATCTATAGTATATACAAAATATTGTTTTCTACTTATTATTATATTTAATACAAATACAATAGTAGATATTCTTTAGATTTTAAAACAATAAAATATTTTGCTTTATATAAATAATCTAGTATTTTTATAATTAGAAACAATAAATAACAATTTTTAATAGTAATTGTATTTAAATCTTTACAATTAATATATAAATATAATTTATTGTTCGATTTTAATATAAATAGAATAGAGATATCTATAAATAAAACTAAATTGATACAAGTATTGTCTAGTTAGTTGTTACTAGTTAGAATCTATCTAGCTAGTTGTTATCAATTAGAGTTTATCTAGCTAGCATTCGTTTCTAGTTTGATTATTAATTATTATACTATACAATTAGTTGTTTTGCTTGCTTTGTATTTACAACAATTGTCTTTCTTTTCGTATTGATTAATAGCTTTAATATTAATTTCGAAGACAAACAACTCTTATTGTCTAAATTATTGCATTAATTGCTAAGCGTTGTCAATTATTATCTTTTTCGCTTTTGTTCGAACGCATCGACGCAAATCTTAAGTGTTTAAATTCTTACATTAAATACTTATTTTATCAAAATTATTAACTAGCTTATTGTATTAACTTTAGACAAATATTAACAACAATATTGTTAACATAGCTTATTTAGCGTCTTTTTAATTATTTAGTGTTGTGTTTCGAGCTTTTGTCGTAAACTAATATTTATTATTAAGAAAATTCTTTCAAATATTTTTGTAGCAAACTAGACAATTGTTAAGCTAACAAATGTTAAAAATCTTTCTTAATTTGCTTATTAACTTCTTGTTTTTGCAAAAACTAGTTATTTTTTTAAATCTTTTTTGTTCTTATTTATTATCGAACTAGCTAAGAAGCTATTTTGACAAGTTTTATCTTTTGTTTTTGTAGAATTAAAAGAACAACAAAGCAATAGAAAAGCTAATTAATTATTTATTTAATTATTAAAATAAGCAATTGATAAAATCTTACTTCGAAAAGTTATAAAGAAATTTATCGTATTAGTTGACAATTAAATATTAAACTCGAACAATCTCTTTATTGCTAAGACTTTCAAGTCTAAAGCTTTTTCTTTTATAAATATTGCTAAGATGTTTAAGTCTAAATCTTGTTCTTTTGTTAATTTAATATTTTTAGACAAGAAGTCTTTTAATCTTTAAAATACAATACAACAATTGCTATTTAAAAGATCTTAAAAAATCAAAAATAATTAAAATATTCTTAATTAATTATTTAGCAAATTTTGAAAACGTTTTTCGACAAATATTGTCGCTCTTATTATTAATATTTACTCGAATAGCAACTCTAACTTAACAAGATAACTATTTATTCTTTTATGTCTTAATTTATTAACAATAAATAATCGAATTTAATCTTTATCTTTTTAAATTGTTAAAAATTAGTTTTCGAATTTATTAAATAATAATCTTTAACGTAAGAATATCTTAAGGTTCGACAATTATTTAATCAATAAAAATGCGAATTTAAATCAAAAGAGATTATCTTTGTTTTTATCTAGAAATTGCGATAATTGTTCTCTCGCTTTTAATAGATAGCGTTTAATAATTAAAGCAATACTAAATCTATCTACTAGTAAATCTCGTTAATAAAATAGACAACTAACAAGCAATCAACAAGATTAAGACGCTTTCGAACAAGCATTTTTCTTTCTACTACTCGCACTTATTAACAATTGTTAAAAACAAAAAGCTTCTATTTTTTTGTCTATTTTTATAAATAATTTTAGACAATCGACTATCGCAACAACAACAATTGCTTTCGAGCAACAATTAATTTCTATTACTACTTTCGAACAACAATTAATCTTAACTACTATCTTTGCACAATTAGCTTCAACTACTAACTATAGATAATCAATTCTCGCTACTACTTTTGAGCAACAAGTTAAACAACAAATTGCTTTCAATTAAGCAACTAACTACGCAAACAAAAGACAATACAAAAATTAAAACTTTAATTAATATTTTAGTTAATTAAAACATACTTATTAAGATCGATTTTAACAAAAAAACTTTACTTTTATTTCTTAAATAATTGATTAACTTCGAAATATTATGCGTAACAAAATTAAACAAATTATTTCAAATTCTAACAAAGATTCTTTTTGTCAAAATTGCGTTAAACAATAAACTAATTGTTTTTATAAAAAGAAGTCTTTAATTGTTGACAACAAATAGTTATTGATTAAGTTTAAAACTAAAAATATTAAATTCTTTTATTTAGACGCTCTTAAAAGCTATAATGCAAAATTTATTATCTTTGCTTATAAGAAGATAATCTATTGCGAGATTTTTAACTTTGTAGATCGAATAAACAACTATATTTATATTGTTAATAAAGCTGCTATTTGCGAGAATCTCTTCTTTTGCTTTTAAGAATCAACAATAATATAATATTTTAAAAAAATTAAAAATTTTAAATAAAGAGCTTTTTGAACAATATTGTTAATCGATTTTATAGATAATTTTTAGACGCAATTCAAAATGCAAATTAATAAGACTCTAGATAAGCTAATATCGAAGTCTTTTATTACAAAGAACATTATAATCAATTGCAAAATAATTAGCTATCTCTAAAATATTGTTTTCTATTTTTAATTTATCGAAATATCTAACTTGCAAAATTAATTAATTTGAGTTTAGCAACAACTCGACTTAAAGCTTAAAACAATACTAATTATATCTACAACAACTATTACAATTCAAGATTTTATTAAGAAGCTTAAAGCAAAACAAGAGCTCTTTAAGATTATATTTATTTGACAACAAGCAAAACGTAGCTTAAAGATTAATAAACGTAACAAAGATTTTAAGTTTAATTAACTAGTAGATTGTTCATTCTTTGTATTAATACAAATACGCGCAATCTATCTCTTATATATATTGTACTACAACGCTTATTAGAATTTTGTTAGATATTTATTTTGTTTTTTAATGCAAAATTCTAGATATATTGTTAATTAATATTGATCAATAATGCAATTGTTGCAATCTATACTTTTATAGCTTATACTATTGCAACTTAATTTAACAAGAGAATTGTCAATATTTAAACGTCTAATTATTATTGTCTCTAATGCTAAGACTTAAGTTAACAACAAAAATAAAATAAAAAAATTCTTTAAGACAAACAATTAACGCAATAATATTAAAGAAGATTAAAATTGCAATTTCTATTAAATTTAAAGATAGCAATTAATCTATTAACTATATAACTATTAGCAACGTTTATATTAATAAGAGAGATATCTATTGTTAAAATATTAACAAAATCCTTATTAATTCTATATTACTTTAACGTATTATATAACGTCTTTTGTTCTTTACTCTTATAATAGACAATAATTAAAGATCTCGACTTATTTTAATGCAAAATGTATTGACAAGAAGTTGTTTATTAAAGCTTTAATCTATTATGCTAAGAATAAGCGATCAATTAACAAAGAGCAAACTAATTGTATAAATTTCTTTGCTATCTTAATTAACGCTTATTAAGTTAACGCGTATTATGTTAATCTCAAAATCAATATTATTCTAAATCGTTTAATCTATTAAACTTGTTAATGTACTTTTTGTTTAAAAAATAAGCTATTTAGATATCTACAAAGCTATTATAATTTTAACTATTAAATAAAGAGAAATTACATCGAAGTTTTTTAGACAAATTTTAATCTAGTAGACTTAAATCAAATTGTTAATAACTTAGATATAATCGAATTCGATACAACAATTATTGCTAATACTAGATTAGTCTTTCGATTATATTATTATACGACAATGCTTTTAAGATTTGTTTAGCGCAATATTATATATTTTATTTGCGTTAATACAAAATATATAATGTTTTTAATTGATTGTTAGTTTTTGAACAAACTTACACTAAAATATTTATTAAAAAAGATTAACATTTTTTTCTTAGTGCGCAAAGTTAATATCGAGAAATATTTTACAAACAATTATTTACTTTTAGATATATATATTAAAGAACAAACTAATAGTAAGAGCGCAATAACTTATATTTGTTAAAAGATTTATGTAATAGATTATCTAAAAGCTAAGATGCTTCTTAAGATAGATATTATAATTCTAGAATAAATAATAATAGATCTAGATAACAAAATACTAATAGTTAACAATTATTAAAAACTAACAATCAATTTTAAAATTATAACAAAAAACAATATATAAATTTGTAGAGTTTTAAAAACAAACTAAAAGACAATTGTTAACGTTAATACAATTATTAAGTTATCTATTTGCTTGCTACAATTTTTGTTAAACAAAAACTATCTATTCGAGTTAAAACTCGTTAATATATATATTTATATTGTTAATTTTAACGTATTTTCTATCTATGTTTGCAATATCAATTTAGTATTAATAACTATTAATAGATATATTAATCTTAATCTTTTAACAAAGTATAAAGAGCAAAATTGCTATTAAATTGATGTCAAGAAATATCTATAAGCGACGAAAAAAAAAATACAAGTAGATATATTAAAGAATAATTGTTAGACTATTTTGTTAAATAACGTTTATGCGTACAAATCTTTAAATAAAATTAGTTCTCTTTAGACGTTAATTACCAAATTTGCTAATCTATAAATCGATAATAAAAAGACAATCAATCTATTGAAGAACAATTAGATAATAGTATCTCTTACAAAAAACTAAAATTTAATAGATACTTCTTGTATTGTTTATAAAGTCTACTTATTAGATATTCGAAATAAACAAGTAATTGATAAGAAATTTAATAAACTTTATTAACAAAGCAAAATAAAATAATTAAGAAAGCTTACTTTTTTCGAGTTTTTAGTGTTTGTCGTCTAACGTACTATTAATAAATTAAACGAACTTAAGAGAAAGTTACAAATCGTAACAAATATTAAAGAGCTTAATAAGTTTGTTATTACAAATAATTATCTTATTTTGATGCAAAGTAACGTTATTGCTTATATAAAAAATTGCAATTACATTAATTTGATAAATAATCTAGCTTTTTTCTTTCAATTTTTAGTAACTATAACAAATAGACATAAATTCTTTCTTATTAGTTATTAAGAAAAAGAAGAACTACAAATAATTGTTATAAGATTTAAAAACTCTCTAACGTATATATAGCAAGTAATAGACGAACAATTGCGAGAATTTCGAGAATTTGTACGCGTCTATATCGACAATATTACAATTTTTTTCAAAACGTTTGTTTAGTATTTAAATTATTTTAGTTAACTTTTTTTTAAATTTATTAAACTTCGAATTATCTTAAGTTTAAAGAAGATCTTTTTAAATTATTTAAGCATTATATTGTTAAAGCAAAAAATAAATATTTTCGATTTATTTACAACTAAGAAGCAAATAGTTGTTGTTAAGACAATTAAATTTTTAAAAAATTTAAAAACTCTCGAAATCTATCTTAATTTTTTTAACTATTAACAAAATAAAATTGTATAATATGTACAAAAGATCGATGCTTTTTAGAATAAAAAAACGCAATTGTTAAAGAGAGTTTTAACTTTAAGCAATTAAAAACGCAAGACATATATTAAAACAATATTTATTAAAAACTTATTAACGCTAAGAGAATTCTATGTCTAGTTTTAATATACTTTAACAACTTTTAACTTTTTAATTTATTTTAATAACAATCGATATCTTTATATTAATTTAGATGCAACAAAGAAGCGCAACTTTAACGTCAAAATATATTATATTAAAAACAATTTAATATTAGACAATTTTAGAAAAATAAATATCTAGTATATTTTGTTTTTGTCAAAGATACTTATTACGACTAAATCTTATTATTGATTTATTAAATTAAAGATTGTTGCTTTGATTTAAACAATTAGAAAAACTCAATATCTTATTGAAGCTTTCAAATAGTCTACTATAATCTATACGAATTATTTAACAACAACAAGAATTGTTAAGCAAACTACTTTATTATCTTTGTTAATCAATAAGTTAAACTTAAGATTAGTTAGAGTTTCTTAATATTTGTCGCAATTTACTTTAGACGTTTATTATTATTCGAACAAACTTAATATTATTTTAGACGCTTTATTAAAACTTGTTGTTTTAATAAAAAAGAAAAAACTAAATAACAATTAAGATCTACTTAACAATATTAATATTTTCTATAACAAGACAAAAACAATTGTCGAGATTAATATTAAAACAAATACTATAAATAAACTAATCAAACAAACAATTAAAAAGAAGAAAAATATTGTTATATAAAATACAACAAACAAAGCGATTTCTTTTTATACTTATTTTATTAAAATAAGTATTAATTTTTAAATATATTTTATTGATATCTACAATTGCTTTATTAAATAGACAAAAATCTTAAAAACTTTGCAAAGAACTTTTATATTTTTCGAAATTTAATTTGCGCTAAATAATAAACTTATCTATTTTATTGATTATGCGTAGAGAAAGTATCTATATTTGTCTAAAAAATTCGAGAAAGAGATTTTCGAACAAGCTTATAACAATAATTATTACGCAAACTTCTTAAGAATATACAAGACAATTACAACAAATTTTTATTTTTAAAAACTAATTAAGCAACTAAAACAATATATAGTTTATTGTTGTTAATATAATATATATTAAACTAAGCAATATTAATTGTATAACAATCTCAATTTAATTATTTGTCTTTTAGTACTCTTTTATATAATAAGTTTCGACTTTATTCTAATATTATCAAATATATAAAATATAAATTTTGCTATATTTATTATTTGCAAATTCTTAAAAAAGATTATTATTTTTCTAGAAAAGATTATCTATATTGCAAAAGATTAGACAATAGTACTAGTTAACAAACTCGCAAACTAAAATATATTAAAAGTATTTATTTATAATTGAAATCGAAAAAAAAATTTTAAGTTTTAAAAAATAATCTTTAAAAAGCTTAAAATTAGTTTTTTAATCTTAATTGTCTATTATTTGCAAACAAACAATTAGAGCAAACAAATTAATTAAATAGTTGAAATTGCGCTTCGATATACAATAACTAACAATTCGAGTCTTAACTAAGTTGTTTTTCTTTCTATATTAAGAGCAAAACTTAACAATTTTTTTAATTTATTAATTAAACTTTTGTTTAACAAACTTATTATAAATTTTAAAATATAAAATTTAATATTGTTGCTAAAATTAAACAAACAAAGCGAAGATTAACTTAAAAAGAGAACAATAAATATTAGCAAAACAAAAGTCTTTATAATTTAGACTAATATAATTTTTAAATTTATCTACAACAAGTATTATCGATTTTTATTTTTTAAAGTAGAGAACAAGACTTTTTTGCAATTGTACAAAGAATATAGCTTGCTATTAATTAAATTGCTTAAGCTTGCTATTTAATGCGTAGATTTCTTTAAAATACTCGAAGAAAAAAAATTTAATTTATTAACTTAAATTGTCAAAAGATTAAAGAATTTATTTAATTATTTTTATAGCAAACTTAGAGTTTTTATTAATCGATACTAACTTTTATAATTGTTTAGCACTAAATTATTCTAAGTCGATCGAAAAGTTTAATAAGAATTAATACTTATATAAAATTAAGACTCTAGTTAATTATTAAATGCGCAAATATAAACAAGAAGAGTCTATCTTAAAATTCTTAATTCAATAAAAAAAATATAGTTCGAAATTCGATTATTAATACAATAAGAATTTGCTTAATAAAGTTAAAGAGCTTGTCTAAACTTACAAGAAGAAGCACAATATATTTATATCGAATACTATTTGTTGTCTTAACTTAATAAATAGTCAAGCTATTGCAAAAGAAAAAAATCAAGTCTTTTTATAAATTGACAAGCAATATAGCAATGCGCTATCTTCTTTATAGAATAACAAACAAGATAGCAATCTATTATTGCTTTTATATTCTAGCAAGCAAAACAATAATTATCTACTATAAACTACTAAGCAAAACAATCTTCTTATTAAACGTTAACAAAATAGATTTCGCAAAATAAAGACAAATAGTCTTGTCTAAATCTTGCGACTATATTTGATTATACTAAAAACATTAAACTTATATCTCTTATATATATTGTTTTTATGCGTTTAACAATTAGACTTAGATTTAAAATCGCAATATAATGCGCTTTTATTTATTATTTATTTACTTAGCGCAATTACAAATCTTATCTAGCATTCTTCTCTTTATTAATATACTTTAATTCTTTTTTATTTACTTTAATTATTAACTTACTACAACTATTTTTTATGTCTTCTAAAAATCTATCTAATTTAGAAATTAAAATTTCTTTTATATTGTTTTCTATTAAAAGATTCGTAGATAACAAGCTAGTATTTACGTTAAATTCTAATTATTAAATATTACTTGCAAGTTTATTTTACTTAGTCGAAAAGTTAAATATAATTAGCGAAGACAATAAGTCGATACAAAAGAAGTTAAAAATTAACAACAACTTTACAAAGATTAACAACAATAACAAGAACGACAATTATTATATTGTTTATCAATTTAAAAGCGTTTATACAATCTTTCTACAATACAACAACGTCAAAATAATAAATATTAGACAAACAAATATTGTATATTTTTTGCAACTTCTTTAAGACAATACTTAAATTCTTTACGTAATCAATATTACGTTTATTATTGATCTAGAATATATCGAACAACAAGAGAGCGTAAAGTATTTTATATTAGATACAACAATATTTAAGATACTCTACAAAAAGTTGATTAAAACAAAAAATAATTAATTTACTTTTAATTAAATTAAAGATATTGCTAATTTACTACTATTAAAAATTGTTTTAATAAATAAGAAATTAATCTAGTTTAAGATATATATAGATTTAAGCTATTATAATATTTGTTGCATAATTGCAACAAGAATTTTTATTAAATTATAAACAAGTATATAAGAAAGATTGTTTAATGTAAACAAAAATATATTAAATAGTTATTTGTCTTTAGATTTTATTGTTGTAAATAATACAATTAATTAAGTTTATATTTACAAACAATATATTGCACTTATCAAGAATATACTTAGTAGCAAACTTAATCTTAAAATATATATTATCAATCATTTTTTTTAACAATACAATCGAAATATATTTATAAAGACAATTAACAACTTATATTTTAAAATCAACAATATTTTATCAACAAAACTAAAATTTGTAAAAAAATACAAATACAAAATACTATTAAAGTTTTTCTCAATTATTTGTTACGTCTTCGAACAAATAAGAGTTAATAATTAAAGTACAATTATTCTCTTTGCAATCAAAGTTTCTTCTTAATTATTTTTGAAAGTTAAGTTGTCTATATATTCGATTGTCCAAATTGTTATTAAAGTGTTTAAGTTGTTTGTTGTTGTCTTATTTAATTTAATATTATCTATTATATTCGACAATATAAAGCAAAGCTTTCTAGACAAATTGCAAATCAAAAAAATTCTTGTTAAAGACAAGATGCGCAAAATTTTATTATTGTTGTTTTTTATATCTTTTACGAAGAGTATTTACGATATAGTTATCGCAAAAAAGATCAACAATTGTTTGAGTAACATAATTAATATATAAATTACGAAAGTTGCAAAGAAAGATACTTAATAAGAAGCAATATCAAAGACTATCGATATAATACTTGCGAACAACAATCAAATTAATCTAAATATTATCTTAATTTAAATTTGAAACTTTGTCGATAAAAAGAATAAAAAGAAAGATCGCGCTTCTAGACAATTCTTAATACTACAACATCAAATAAAAGATATGCTTTTTTACTTAATTAAATCGATAAACAACAATCTAAAGATTGTCTACAACAAAGCTCTTAATACAAGCTACAAAAAGTATTATTCGAAATTTCTTAAATCTCTAGATATTTTCGACAACTAGAAAATCAAAATATAAGAGCACAACAATCTGCAAGCAAAACGCATTATTGTTGATAAAAGTTAACAAATTAAGATTAACAAGAAAATTAATCAACAAATCGAGAACGTCTAGCAAGACGAATAAATTCAATAAAGAACAAACGCTCAACAAAACAATTAAATCGATAGAAAAGACAAGATTGATAACTATTGACAAAAGTATTATAAGCTTTCTAAAAAAGAGACATTTAATGCGAGTATTATCTAGTTAGTTGCTATTAGTCAAGATTTATCTAGCTAATCGCTATCAATTAGAATTTATCTAGCTAGCATTCGTTTCTAGTTTGATTATTGATTATTATACTATACAGCTAGTTGTCTTGCTTGCTTTGTATTCACGACAATTGTCTTTCTTTTTGTGTTATAAATACTTAGTTTAATTTGTTGCTAATATATTATAAAGATATTGTCGAAGTACTATTAGTTTGTTTTGTAAAAAATTATAAAAAAATATCAACAATAGCTTTTTACTATTTTAAAACTTAATAGTATAATTTTCTCTTTTTAATTTTAATAGAATTTTAGTTAATTTATTATTATAGATATCTTTTAAATTTCTTAATTTTTTAAAAATCTTAGATTTTGCTAATTTTTTGTTTAATATCTTTGTAATATTAGCGCAAACAATTTTATAAACTATACTATACTTAACAAAATCTAAAACAAATTGTTTAAAATTAACTATTTTTGATTCTTTATCTATAATCTTAAATTGTTAGCTCTATATTTTCGAATTAATTAATAAATTTTGTTTAAACAATATTAATATATCTAATATAAAATTAGAACTTATATATTCTATTAAGTAGAACAGAATAGTATATTCTCGATACTAATCTTATAAATTAATTAAATAATAGATTAACTTATAGATATTGTAATAGAAACAACTATTACTATTAAAAAAATTTAATATTAATAAAATAGCAAATATAAATTGCAATTTCTATTGTACTATATAGATATAATTAATAAGATTTATTTTAATTTTTAAATTAACTAAATCTATAATTTAATACTTGTTATTAAAAAATCAAATTTAATTTTTTACTAAAATTAGATTTAATATTTCTATTTGTTTTTTTTGTTTTGTTTGCAAAATATTAATAAAACTTAATCTTTTTTTATATCTATTGTAATAATAGTAGCAACAATAGATTTATTTTATTTATATTTATTAAGATATTTTGTTTTATAATATTTCTTTTTATAATATTTAAAGTATTTAATACAACTTAAATAGTTTGTATTACTAATCTTATAAATTTGTTTATACAATATTAATAAGTTTTTAAAAATATAGAATTTTTTGTTCTTAATAGATTTGTTAATATTATCTAAACAACAACTCTAATAAAATTTGTCTAAAAAGATATTAGAATTTTTTGTTATTTACTAATTTTTAAAACTGCTTGTATCTATTTTGCAAATACAATTTAGTATTTGTTTTTATATAATAATTATAGTTAAAAGTTTATTGTAAGTATTTAATATATTTAGAATCTTTAGAATCTTTAGAATCTTTATTTTTAAATTCGATTTAAATTTAATTAAAAATATATAAATTCTATATTTTTTTAAAAACAATATTAAATAGATCTCTAGTTTATCTAAATATTTTTCAAAAATAATTGTTTTTTAATCTAATTTCTATTTAGTAATTTTCTATTTTTTGTAGATAAGAAAATAACAATTAGCAAAATTAACTATTAAATTTAATAGAAATTTTTTAAAGTTTTTAAAAATCTTGTTTTTTAGTTTAGTACTATTGCTTGTTCTTAAATACTATTGTATAGCAATATTATTTTTCAAAAATAATATATAATAGAGAATTTTGTTTTTATTTGGAATAAAGTATATTAAAAATTATATTATATTAATATCGATTTTTTGAAATTAAATAATATATTTATTTATATTTTAATTTTTGTACAATTTTAGTTTTTTAAACTTTAGAAACTTAAATATTATTAATAGCAATACAATAACAAACTAAGAAATTTAAAAATTTGTTTTTTCAATTGCTATAACTTAAATTTGCTAAGTATTTTGCAAATTTTAAATTTTTGTTATTAAGATTTCTATTTATTAATATAAAGTCGAAACTCTAATTATAGCTAAACTATTTTTTTTATTATTGTTATAATAATAATAATATTTTTTGTCGAAATTTTGTAAACAATTGTTGTTTTAAAAAATATTAAGTTCTTTAAATTCTAATTTAGTAGTTAAATAGTTATTATAATTTAAATTACTATAATCTAATATAATACTATTATATCTAGAGTCTTTTTCTTCGAAAAATAAAATAATTAGAATTGTAAAATACAAGTATATTTGCTTTTTGCTAATATACTAAGATATAAAATACAATAGATTTATATTATTATATCTTAATTATATAAGATAGATAATAGTAGAACTAATTGTTAAAAAATAATAAGAAACAAACTTTTTCTCTTGTTACGCTACTATCTAGACAACTAGAGTATTAGGATAAATTAATATTATTGAAGAGATTTGTAGACGTCTTTAGGCAATGTAAGCAATCATTTAATAACAAAAATTTGCAACTTATATCTATAATAAAGAATAACTTAATAAATAAGTTGAACACAATTTATAAAGAAGTCGTATTTAAGAATCTATATATTAATGAGATTCTTTTTGCTCTTTTTGCTTTTTCGCAAAGCAAAGAAAGCAAATTTTTGTGCTCTTATTGCTTTCTTAAGAAGCAAAGAGAGCAATACTTTTCGTATTTTCTTGCAAAGTTGTAAAAGCATATGTAGCTATTCGTTTCTAGTGCTACATATTGTGCGTAGACTATATATTGACGTAAACTCGTAACACTATTTCTCTCTCTTTTAGACTTTTTGTCCTAAAAGCAAATTTCAACATGTTTCGTGCTAAGTTCAAAGTTTCTTTCTATTAACGTCGCTTTGTTTAAATTGTAGAATTTAATATTTCTTGTATCGCAATGCGCTTATGTTATTAATGCGTTCGTCTAAATAAGCAATGCTAGATTGTAGAGAGTTTCAATAAGTGTGTGAAGTGTTTTCGCAATAATTGTTCGTATAATTTAACATCTTTAAACATCGCTTAATGACGTTGTCTTAAAAAGCAACGTCGAAAATTAAAAGAAAAGCTTCGTAAAGCGAATGCGAAATAGTAACGACTACTTCGTTAACTTGATTATTTAGAAAAAGAACAACAAACGATAATAAATAACGAGTTAAAAAATCTAGAGAAAATAACCTTATTAAGCTTTTTCGTCAATTCTTCTCTTTTGAGTTTCTTGATCGATGTGGCTTCGAAACAAGTTATTTTTTCTAATAGTATAAAAGAATAATCGTTTACTTTTTTGACTTCTTTTGACGAAATTATCGCAAACGATGCTAGTAATGCTTCAAGTTCTTAATAGATTCTTAAATGTTTTTAAAAATAAAATATTCTTTTTACTTAATAAGATATTTTTAACTCTTTTGTTGTAGAATTTTTTTAATCTTAAATTGTTTTTTTTTTTGCGAATAAAAATAAAAGATATTTTGTAAAGACGTAATTAAATTTGTTAATTTCAACAATAATATATAAAATATTAAAAATACTCTGACGTTCTTAAGTAAGTCGAGTTCGTAATTAATTAATCTTTTGATTTTTTAACGAGAAACGATTCGACTTTAATATAATTTAATTTTTTGCTTAGCTTCCTTGTTTTAAAATTTTTTGTAAAAAGATATATTTTATTTCTCTCTTTTAGTTAAGATGTCGTTTTTCGTTTTTTATTTTAATACTTGATTGATCTTTCTTGCATTTTTAAGATATTGTTATATATCTTTTTTAACGTCGCTACTCTTTTAATAACTAATTGCGCAAATAGATGTATGCGTTCTTTTCTAAAGATATTTGATTTCTTGTTATAATTAACGAAAAATAAAGTTATTTTAGTAGTATTCGAAATCTTTGCATTGAGTGCTAATTGTGTTATAGATAAAAGTGATACTTAATTGCTATAAGTATTGTTAATATAATGTCTTAGATATTGCTTAAAACTCTAGTTCGTTTTTTCTATTTAATTATTTGTGATCGAATAATAGATAATAGACATTTAAAGTCTTGTATTTAATATTAAGAAAAGCGTCTTTTAATAATTAGACGTGAAAAGCTTGTCTTTGTTACTAGTTAGTCTCTTAAGTATATCGTAATATTATATAAGTTAATTTAATATAATGTATTTTAATTGTTTTGCGATAAACTTCTCTTTGCATGCAATAATATATAAGTACTTAATAAGTTTATTAATTATTACTAGTATCAAATTATATTTGTCTTCAATTGCTAAATTCGTCGACTTTAACAACTTAATAATAAAGTTTATCGTAACTTCATTTTATAACGATTTAAATAATTCTTAATATTAAATTTCGTTATAGTTCGCATGTGTATTATGTTTGTTTTGCTAACAATTAAGATATCGTTTAATGTATATTTTAACAACTTATCTTATTTGTAAAAGCTAATAATGTTAGCATAAAAATTAAAGAGTTTTTGTCACTCTTAGATGTCTTTGTAATAATTCGTTATAATATTCTTTTATATATTCGTTAATTTTATCAATAAATATTTGAAGTTTTTCTTTCTTTATTAAAAATTCTTTTGTATTATCTCGAAGTATTCGTAGTATTACATTTAGCTTATATTTGTTTATTAATAATAATTCGTTTTTGTTAATTTTAAGTATGTTGTAATTAAACGATTTTTTCGTTTTTATATAATTATTTCTTTTGCTAAGTGCGTCTACTTTGTTATTATTTTTATTTAAAATATATTGTATTTTAAACTTGTATTGTTTAAGTTTTTCTAATTATTATATTTGTTTTTTGTTAAGCTACTTTATAATAATAAAATGCATAAGATTTTTATAATTTGTAAAAATCGTAAGTTTTAACAATTCTTTCGTATATACTTTTTATAATTTTAAGAAAATTACTATAGCGAATAGTTTTTTATTGTAAACATTATAGTTTTATTTAATTAATAAAAGTTTTTTTAAAAGATATATTATTAAATGTTATATATCTTTATGTTTCTAATTAAAGTATGCATCGATAACTAGATTTAATGCGTTAATTTTAATTTTACTTAACAATCGCAAATTGTATATCTTTAATATTAATTTTTTTAAGCATTCTAGCTTAAGATTTTAGAATAATTTCTCTTTTGCGAGTTTCTATATTTATAACGTATTTTTCTTTATAAAATTCGTTAATAATATCGCGTTTATTAAGTAGTTTTTGATAAACTTCTTGTTGTAATTTATAAAATCTAAAAAAAATTATACTTTCTTAACGTTTATTAATGATTTTTATTTTTTAATTGTTCGTAGCTTCTTAAAATTTATGCGTACTTCGTATCGTTTAACGACAAATTCGAAGAAATTAATTTTCTTTTAATAAAATTCGCATTTCTTTAACTTAAGATATAATTTTTTTATGTTTAAACATTTTAATACTTTAAAGATATAATTAACATGTTTTTTTAAAAATTTTAAATAAATTATAATGTCGTTTAAGTATATTATAATAAATTGATTCAAATATTCTTATAATATATTATTAATTATTTCTTGACACATTGTTAAGACGTTTGTAAGTTCGAACGACATTATTGTATATTTATATAATTTATATCGTATACGAAAAGTTGTTTTTTACTTTTTCTTTGTTTTTATTCTAATCTAATTGTACGCTTTTCGTAAATTTAGTTTAATAAAATACTTCGCTCTAAATAGTTAATTCTAAAGTTCGTTAATATTAAGTAATAAATATTAATTCTTAATTGTAATATTATTTAGCTTTTGATAATTAATATATAAACGAAGAATTTTATTTTTCTTTAATACAAAAAGAATCAAATATTTTGCTTATAATTAGAATTTTTTAATAAATTTTTTTTTTTTGTTTTTTGCTAGATATTTGTGAAGTACTTCGAGCTTTTTCTTAAATAAAGCATATATAAGTTTAAATGTAAATTACTTGTCTAGTTTAAATTTAATTTCGTAATTTTATAATTAATGTTTAGAAAAAATCTTTGTCGTTTTCTTTTTTTAAAATAAATGCTTTTAATTGTTATATATTTGTGATACGTACTTTAACGATTTCTTCGTTGTATTAAATAGTTCAAAACTTCTAAAAAATTCGTAATTTTCTTTATTTACTTTGATTTTATAATTTAATTAATCTTTATTAATGTTTGTTAAATTAAACTTTGTTAGATTATTTTTTTGCGAAAATACAAACTTGCTATTTGCGATCGATTTTTAATTTAATCTTTTATCTATTATTGAACGCTATTAATGCGTAGATTAGATATAAATTATGTAATCACATTGCGCAAATTTAAGTACTTGTGTATTTTAATTAATTTTTAGATTATGTTGCTTTAATTAAAGCATTTTTAAAACAATATTATAAATAATTATTTCTATTATATTAAAGATTAGTTTCTCGTAATGTTACTAAATAGCTATTAATAGTAATTTCGTTTTTTTATTTACTTTTTCATTCTTGTTAAGCAATAAGTTTTTATCTACAATTATTAGATTGTATGCGTTAGACTTCTTTTAAGTAGAATATTCTTCTCTTTTAACAAAAGCTTTGATTATAAAATTATTTATTGCATCAAAATTAATTATTGCGATAAATTAATAATTATTGATCTTAATTAATGTGATAAAACATTGTACGTATGCTATTAAGTTTAGTTGCTATTGTTAGACTAACATATTGTATTTCTTTAATATGCTTTTTATTAAAAAAATTAAACTTTTTCTTATTTTTGTGTTGCGACTTTTGTTTCGAACGTCTACTTGCGCTAAACTTCTTTCTTATACTAAATTAATAACTTTAACTTTCTAGAAAACTAATTAACTTTTTCTTTGTTTTTTAAATAAGTTTAGCATAAGTTGTTATAGCATTTTGTTTAATTAAGTGTCGCGTATTTTTTTACTTTTTTTATCTTTTTTTAAAATAAATTTACATTGCTTAGTTGTTGTTCGATTTTATTAGAAATTTCTCTTTTTATAGTGGCGTCGCTTTCTAGCGCTTTCTCGCATTTATTTACGATTTAATTTATTTGTCGTTTCTTTAATAAACTAATTAAAGTTTCGAAATATTTCGTAATGTTGTCTAAATATTTGTGAAAGTTTTTTTAGTCGTATTTGTTGTCTAAGTTTGTTGTTAAATAAAAATATAACGTTCTTAATCGTTTCGCTCTTATAGTCTTATTAAGTATTTGATTAATTTCTTGCGTAAATGCGAATGTCTTGCTTGATAATATTTCATTTAAGACTTTTTATAATTAATTTAAGTTTTCTACTAGATAGTAGTTGTCGTTTGATCTAGTTTTAAGAGTGTTCGTCTTTGTGTTAGTTTGCTTCTTAATGTTGTTTTAACTATTAAGTATCTCTCTTAATATAACATTAATTTGTTAGCGATTTATTAAGTTTCGTAATTAGTAATCTCTTGCGAAATAATTCAATTTATCACATAAATAATACGTTTTTTAAGATTTGTTATTTTGCTTTTTTCTAAAGTTCTTCTCTTTACGTTGCTAAGTAAAATTTAATTTCATAAATATAAATTTACGATAATTAAAATTCTTGTACTTTTAATTAAAACGAGATTCTTTTTATTAATATTCGATCGCTAATTTAAAGAAGATTCTTGCTCTTTCTTAAAATTAATTATATTTTTTTTTATAACTTTTTCATATAGTTTGTCGTTAAGATCAATAACTATTTCGATAAAATTAAATATGTCGTTAAGAATTCTCTTATCACGCATAATTTCGTTCTTTAAATTGTTCTTAAAATTTCGTCGAAACATTATTATAAATGCGACATCATTTTACTTAATTAAATTAATATATTTTTGAAATTTAGCGACGTAGTTTGTTGCAAAGATTCGTTGAATTAAATGCTAAATTATTCTTTTTGCGATTTGTTTCTTGTTAGATATTTTAAAGATTCTTCGAAGCTCTCTCTTAAAGTTGTCGAAATTCGTGAACATTATACGAGAGTTTTTGTTATAATTCTCTAAGTACTTGCGTAAGTTTAACTTAAGTCAATGCTAAACTCTTTCTTTAAAAAATGTTGATGCGAAAATCGTCTTTTGATTCGCTAGAACAAGATAAAAAATAAAATAGATATTTATTTGTATAAGCTAGTTCTCCAAGTTAATACGATCTTCATAATAGATATTAAATTTATTGATTCTAATTTTGTCGTTTTTTATGATTAATGATTGACGTAATGCTAATAAGCTAGTGCTTAAGATAGAAACGCGTTGATCTAATATAGATATTCTTAGAGTGTTCAAAGTGTTACGTTGCTATCTAAACAACTAAAGTATTAGAATAGATTAATATTGTTGAAGAGATTTGTAAACGTCTTTAGACAATATAAGCAATTATTTGATAACAAAAGTTTGCAACTTGTATTTATAATAGAAAGTAACTTAATAAATAAATTGAATACGATTTATAAGAGAGTCGTATTTAGAAATCTATATATTAATAAAATTCTTTTTACTCTTCTTGCTTTTTCGCAAAGCAAAGAGAGCAAGTTTTTGTGCTTTTGTTGCTTTTTTAAGAAGCAAAGAAAGCAATGTTTCTCGTGCTTTCTCGTAGAGTTGTAAGAGCATATGTAGCTATTCGTTCCTAGTGCTACATACTGTGCGTAGACTATATATTGGCGTAGACTCGTAACATCTCTATTTAATACTTGCTATAATATACAAGTCTATTTTTTGCTATTTAATTAGAAAAGAGATACTATATTATTTGAAACTTCTATAGATATTTAAAATTACGTGCTCTACTATACTCTAAGATACTAGCGTATTGGAGACACTATAATATTATAGATATATTAACTAATTTCCTATATATATAGATAACTACTAGTTGCATACTACTCTACTTTTCTCGAATATTATTTCTACTTTGCTTAAATATTATTCTTTTGTACTAAATCTAATCGAGTAATTTCTAGAATCTATATATTATTTATATTTTTGTTGTTATTGTTATTCTTTATTATCTTTTGTATTTTTTGTATTACTATTTATCTATAATTATAAAACTCTTATTGTTGTTTAATATTTATTATAGAAGAATATTAATTAATTTGCTTATTTAAGATCTAAACAAATATATAACAATATTAAATAGTTTTTGCAAATTCTATTTAGTTAATATTGTTTATTTTTAAGTTAATTTCGAATCTATTTTTTAGCTAAATATTTAATAGTTAATTGTCTATACAAGGTTAACAAAATAGACAAGAAAATTATTAACAAAATAGACAAGAAAATACAAGAAAAACAATAACAAAAAGACAAATTTTAAGTATTTCGATCTTTTATATAAATATTTTTCGAATATAATTAAAGATACAAATAGAGATTGATTCTAAATATACAAAAAAAAAATTAGATTTAAATTTGTATCAAAATATTTTTAAGAAACTATATCGAATTTGATAATAAATAGACACAAAATTATATATTTCTTATTGTCTTTTTTTAATCTTGTTGATACTGTTTGTTTACGAGATTATTGAATTCTAGATATTACTCGATTAGACTTAGTGCGGGAGAGTGGTGTTCGGGCAAAGTAGGGGTGGTGTTCGAGAAAAGTAGGGTGGTGTCTGGCTAGTGGTTATCTATATATATACGTGCTACAACGGAAGAAATAAATCGGGCTCACGGATTCTGGAAATTGCGCAGCTTGACATTCAATGACTGGGCAGCAATCTACTATGTAGCCAGTCAAACAAAGAAATGACTTTTTCGCTTGCCATCTGCAAGCATAACGAAACACAAACAACAGGCTCCCCAGAGCTTCGGAGTTTAGTGCGGGAACGTTGATGTTTGACAAACAAAAGAAGAGAATTCGAGTTCACCAGGGAATTGACATTTCGTATTATAACTAGTCGCCGTTGCACGAGCAGGCGATTGTATGTTTGTTTTCTACATCATGCATGCATTCCAAGGAATATCTTGTCTGGAAAGCGCTGAGAAGGATCGCCGGATATTATTGCCAAGCCTCAGCCCTATAAACTCCGGTGGAGCCGTCAACAACCTCCCTACCCCTGAACTCCCACCGTGACCGTTGCCAGCCCACTCACAAGCTCCCCAAACCCTCATAACACCACCCACCAACCCTCAAACCTGCATCAACCATGCTCTCCCACCTCATCCCCACCCTAACTCTCCTCCTCGCCCTCCCCCTCCTCACCCTCGCCCACTCCGACCACTCGCAATCACCCCTCTCCCCCTCCGCCGACTGGGCAACGCGCCACCTCACCGAAGAGCACCACATCTCGAATTTCGACGCCGGCGCCTTCTTCAGCCTGCACGACTATGATTCCTCGGGCGGATGGACAGCAGACGAGGTCTCGAGGACGTATGGGCTGGATGATGAGAGCATGAGGGATGTGAGCGCTGAGAAGAGGAGGGAGGTGGTGGATGATGTGATGCGCAGGTTTGATAAGGATGGGGATGGGGTTGTCAGCCGGGGGGAGTGGCTGGGGGGGTGGAGGGGGGGGGAGAGGTTGCAGGACTTTGGGGTAGGTGATGCTCCTTCTTTGGGGATTCTAGAAAGAATGGGCTGCGTCACGGAGAATGGGTCAGTGATGCTGATAAATTGCTCTAGCTTGGACCCGGCCATCACGGAGATGACGAGTATGAGTACGAGATCCATCATTTTGAAAAGTACCATGATGAGAGTAAGCCCCCCGCCCCTCGCTATCCTCGAGCCATAGTCCTAAACCCCCCCTGAATACGAGTCCTCTTATCCATTGCGCACACGAGCACGGCTGCCTGACTCACCTCTTTCAGATACCCGCGAAGAAGACCTCACACACCCCGAAGACATCGCCCACTTCGCCAAACACGACGCGTTAGAAGACGCCGCAGAACGACAAGAACAACTGGACCGCATGCCCATCGTCGAGCAAAACATCCCTCAGAAGTTTCGGCGTGTCCCCTGAATTCTCTTCCTATCGTCCTGACCTCCTTGACAATCCCTCGCGCCTCTTCTACTTCACGGCCACGATACTCTTCTGCTGGGTCGGCTTCTGGGATGCTGCTGGGCAGGACTTCAGAGTGCATTGGCCGGTGACGTATTTTGTGCTGTACGTCAGCCTGATGCTGCTTACGTGGGCGGCGAGGGGAGGGTAGGAGTGGTATGGTGCGGTTCGAAGGGCAGAACGGCGATGTCGAAGACCATGTGGTTGATTGCCGGGCCGTAGCTTTTGACGGTCTCGACATGCGAGCAGGTGATGCTAAAGCGCTGAGACCCATAGTGTACATGCACTAGTACTTTGAATCTCTCGACGATTTCCTCTTTTTTCTGTTCAATGTCTCTGGCTCGAACGTTCTCATGCGCATGGATCCAGCCTCCCTGTAGTGGATCAAGCGCTTGCACAGCAATCGCCCAGCTGCCCGAAGATGTCGGTAGAAGGCCGCAATTGACGTGTCGGACAGGTCGTATATGATCTCTCATCCTTTGGACTGTCTCACCAGCCTTCTCGTTATTCTCCTGGAACACCAACAACCTCTCTCTTCCCAGCTCTCCCCCATTCCTCAGCTCCAGCACATTATCGCCATCGCCAGTGATCCTACAGCCCCATCCATTCTCCTCCGCCCCCCTCCTCATCCCCTCCACACTCCACGGGTTCAACTCCCAACAAAGCACTTTCCCCACCCCAGCCTTGACATACGAAAACGCAAAATACCCGATCCCAGCATACAGATCGACCGCGCTAGTCTCCCGCGGGTCTGTTCCTCCCAGCTCTTCCTTCGTCAACGACTTCAACTCCAGCACCCGCTTCTTCTCGGACAGATTCCCGCGCGAGAACATTGTGTACCTCGGCGCCCAAGTCTGCGCAATCCCGTTCTGGGACGTCGAGCACCAGAAGGCGTTCTCGAAGTCGCTTGTTGTGGGACTATGCTCTGGTGAGGGGAGAGCGGGCCCGAAATCGCCATGTAGAGGTGTGAGGTTGGATGGGGAGCGGAGGATATTAGTGCCTGTGCTAGAGGTGGAGGGAATAGGGCCATCAAGTGCGAGGTGGGTGGTTTTGAAGGCTGCGCAGATGGAGGCGTAGAGCTCCGTCAGTTGTGCCTTGGGTATTTTGGAGAGTAGGCCAGGCCAACGCGGGGCGGAGAAGGTAGTTGCCGGGAGGAGGAGCAGTGGGGGGTAGATGATGTAGGACCAGCGGCTCGAGGAGATCAGATCGTCGGCTGAAGTTGGGAGGAGCGAGATAGGTAGGGAGAGAAGCCGATTGCGGATAGTACGAGCAAGGCCGTTAGTTGGTTGGGTGGGTTTCTGTGATGTTTTTGGCTTGAGCCTCGTCGTTTTGTAGCTGATGTCGAAGAGGAGGTGCTGGAGGTCCAGCTCCGTCAGGAGCCTTAGCAATGACTCCTCGTACGCAACATGATATAAATTCTCTTCATGGACTTCAGTCGTTGGGATGAGATAGCGGTTAGGTTTTTCCGACTCCCCAGATCTGGCTTGGTTAGAGTTACTACTCAGAGG
>JAABUW010001812.1_pt1 | contig 34161 bp, 26 predicted proteins | sample 5560081 | NCBI WGS metagenome assembly JAABUW01 (sample SAMN10711882, study PRJNA513363) | rock metagenome | isolation source: Antarctica rocks | place: Antarctica: Victoria Land, Knobhead sud | reverse complement strand
CCCCTCCCCAGCCACATTTTCTTTTTTGGGTTTCGACAAGACATTTAAAAGCCGCCTGGGGTTTAGAAGCTGAGCAGCGAGCTGAAGGTTGCGGAGAGGGGGTGAGTGAGATGAGAAATTAGGGTCGGTTCGGTAGTAGTGGGATGGAGAGGTCGCTGGTGTAGTGTAGATGTAATGCATTTGAGCCGCAATCTGGGTATCTGGTCGTCGCTGAGTCGAAAAGTGACTCCAATGCTTAGTCCAAAAGCTCCATTTCCCTCTGTCATATTCACAAACTCCCAAATTCCCGAATCACACCCAACGCCTCCCCCCCAAAATCCAACGTCTAAAAACTCCCCATTCCCGTCCCCCCTATCATCCACCATGTACCCCATTAAGACCCATCCGGCTTACCAACCTCGGTCCCAAACCACGAATCGTCAAAATCCCCAAAGGCCCCATCTCCGCCCATATCTTCATCCCCACCGCCATCAACATAGTTCCCCGACGCAAAAAAGTCATCGAAATTCGACTCGATGGGTGCTTGCTCCACCGGTACCGTACCAGCCGGGCCTGTGGTTCCAGTTACACCAGTCGGATTCGGCAGTGCTATTGAATTTGATTCCGGGATTCCTGTGAGAGAGAAATCGTCGCCAGCGTTGACGTAGTTTTCCAAGCCGGGAAGAAGGGTGTTCAAGTCTTCGTTCGAGGTGGTGTTGAGGTTCTTGACATCGTCGTTGCTCATGGTCATGTCGTCAAAGGCGGAGTCGTTTAGGAAGTCTTGTGCTGTGTTCGTGTCGTTGGTAAAGCCGAGGTCGAGGTCCATTTGGTCGTTGTCGCCGGCTGTGCCGCTGTCGTTGAACATGGATTCGAAGTTGACGTCTTCGAAGTCGGGCACCGTGGGTGATTCTGGAGGTTGGACTGGCTGTGTGGTTTCTTCTACGGTTGGATTGGGGGTTTTTTGCTCTTTGGCTATTTCGGCAGGCTCGACAGAGGCTACCAACCCTACAGGATCATCTGCAGCCGAGTTTATTTTGTGCTTCGGTGTATGTTCGTCTCCATCGTGCGCCGGAAATTGGAGCACCTCAGACTCCATCCTGGCTTCTTCCTCTGCCGCCGAGTACGGCTGCACATTGGCCATGATCACATCCTCTGGTCCTACCTTCTCAAGGTCTTTCTCTCGACTTTCCCCAGAACTCGTTTGCATGGTTTCCAAGTTTTCATGTACCGCCGTGTCCGTGCCCGTTTCCTCACTGTTAATTGGACTATGAACCTTCAGGCCGGCTGCCGCTCGCTCTCTTTCTGCTCGCTTTGTTCGAATCCTCGCAAGGTCTCGTTCCATAACGGCTTTTGCCTCAAGCTGTGGGGTCTGTTAGCTGAATCTGCTAAGTTGGTCACAAGCAGGACTAGCAGCGGTCCTCAGAGTCCATCCTTCGTTCACAGTCGGAGTATGCTTATGCAGAGAGTAACTGGGTGTCTAATGAGGCCTGGCTTGGGTCGAGACTCACGATTTCTATTTCTATTTCATCCAATGCATCTTGAAACTCTTGATTCGCGCCTATGATCAGCTTGTTGAGCTTCCCTTTGGTATAATTGAGATGTTTCGGATCGTGCAAGGTAGGATTGCGGAAGAATTTGCCAGTCTCCCCCAGCTACTCCTGTCAGCTTCATAATCAATAAGGAAATCGTTAAGTCACGTTACCACGACTGCGAGACAAGGAAACAGTGTATCTACAGGGCGATGAGAGGGTTGTGGCTGAGCCACATTCACTGAGCCGTTCGCTGCCATGTCGAAGCAACTGTTACCAGAATGGCAACGGAATCAGTATATAGGAAGCTTGGAGGGACAACCAGGACTCACATCGGAGTTATAGAACAGAATACACCGAAGCTAAACGCTCCCGGTATGTGAAGTATGTAAGAATACTAGCGCTATTGTATACCTGTAATGAAGGATAAAGCGGTGGTCTCAATAGGAATGGGAATAATACTCATTCACGCCACCACATCAAGGAGTGTCCGCGAAATCCGTGAAGGAACCGTCACAATGAGAGATTTCACTGGATAAACCTGCGTCTGCCTTACTTTCCGTCTCCAATACGTCCACAAACACGAAAAGCCAAGAGCGACACTGGGTATCATACGTAATAAACGTACCTGATCAACTTACCATACCAGGTAGTATTCAAAACCTGCAACCAAGCGCATTGAAGCTTCCTCGAAAACTCCCTCCCACCTTCTGGACCTCTCTACCTCACCCACCCTCGCACATATTACGATCAGACACGGCGTCAGGGATTCGAGTGGCTCTCCTCTCCTTTCCCTTCGTCTTTCTTATTTCTCTTTGAGTCTTGTCTCTTCTTGTCTTGCTCGGCGTCGGAACTCGTACACCCTGCGCTCATCAAATTCATCAAATCTCTTGCTGTCTCGGCCACTAGCTTTCCGTTTGCCAACAGCTTCGCCCTTCTTGTCCGCAAATTTCGCGATAGCTTTAGCTTCTAAGACGCCATTTAATAGCTAGCTCAGCCAACTGCAGGTGAGGCTCAAGCCTGCTTGCACTTATCTCTGTGATATTTTAACACATCTCCTTAGAGGTCGCCAAGAAGTTGCAGTCTTTGCAACCCTTCATCTCTAGCTCCAGCTTTCACTTCATTGCTTCGCGATCCTTAGCTCCGTTCAATTTCGAGATACCCAATCAACTCGTTACGATGGCTGAAATCGAGCCCATGTCTTCCTCTTCTTCTATGGCCCTTCCTCCACTACCCCCGACCTTTGCGGGGGCCCCTGGACAGCAGCAGCCGTACGATAATGGCACAAGCAACGGCCAAGGGAATCCTGCGCACATGCCGCCTCCACCACTGCCACCAGTGGTGATTCCCCAAAACACAAATCCCATCCCAACCGCCATGACGTCCCCAACCATCGACGCAAATGGAATGATGTCGCCTGGATCCGCTTCCAGCAGCTTTATCCGTCGTGCTGCCCCGGAACCAAACAAGCGGGCTCTCTATGTTGGTGGACTGGACCCAAGAGTTACGGAAGACGTACTTCGGCAAATTTTTGAGACGACCGGTCACGTGCAGAACGTGAAAATTATTCCTGATAAGAACGTGGGTGCTGTAAGTACCAATCTCTTCTGTTTTTCTCCTCATCATCGAGTATCGAGTACCTATAGCCAGTATCTTTCATTCTTGTGGCCGGTGCGAGCGGAAATTGTTCTTGTTGATAGAACTCGAAGAACGCGCTAGTATCCGTCGAGCAGACCGACGTTTGCTAGTTTTGAGTTTCGCACAAAGCAAAGAAACAACACCACACAATCCTTCTCCTCAACTTGCTACCGCTTCCTTCTCGATTCTTCGTCGCTGATTTGCCTTTCCTTTAGAGTAAGGGTTTCAATTACGGTTTCATTGAATACGACGATCCAGGAGCAGCAGAACGCGCCATGCAGACTCTAAATGGTCGTCGGGTGCACCAGGCGGTAAGTCTGGCCATTAACATTGATAGATCCGTAGCTAGCGCCTAACAGATGATGCAGGAGATTCGAGTGAACTGGGCGTATCAGTCGAACAATTCCAGCAAGGAGGATACCTCCAATCACTTCCATATCTTTGTTGGTGATCTTAGCAACGAGGTCAACGATGAGGTCTTGCTCCAAGCTTTCTCGGCCTTTGGCTCCGTTTCCGAAGCTCGTGTCATGTGGGACATGAAGACTGGTCGCTCCCGTGGCTATGGCTTTGTTGCCTTCCGTGATCGTGGGGATGCCGAGAAGGCTCTTAGCTCCATGGACGGAGAATGGCTTGGGTCTCGCGCCATCCGCTGTAATTGGGCCAATCAGAAAGGTCAACCATCAATCTCTCAGCAACAAGCAATGTCAGCCATGGGAATGACCCCTACCACCCCATTCGGCCACCACCACTTCCCTACCCATGGCGTACAGAGCTATGAGATGGTAGTAGCCCAGACACCTCAGTGGCAAACCACCTGCTATGTTGGAAACCTTACTCCGTACACCACTCAGAATGACCTCGTTCCACTTTTTCAGAACTTCGGTTATGTTGCCGAAACGAGATTCCAGTCAGACCGTGGCTTTGCTTTTGTGAAGATGGACACCCATGAGAACGCGGCAATGGCCATCTGTCAGCTTAGTGGCTACAATGTGAATGGTCGTCCTCTTAAGTGTAGTGTGAGTGATCCTGAACGTCGTATAATCCACTTGCTAACTAAGTGCTTGGCTAGTGGGGCAAAGATCGTCCTCCCACCGGACAGTTCGACGGTTACTCTCCTCAACAGCCACAAACTCCAGGCTTTCCTCAGTCTTCGCCTGCATATGGATTTCCACAATACGGCGGTCCAGGACCGATGACCCCACAAGGTGGACCTCACTCATCTAGCTCCGCTAATCCCATGTCGGCTTACCAGTCCAACCACCAATCTCCAATGGGAGGCCCAAGTCCTGGTGGATATGGTCAGCCTCAAGGTGGTTACGGAGGCCCAGGTATGGCTCCTCAAGGCTATGGAAATGTCCAGATGCCAGGCGGCGCTGGTATGCCTCGTAATGCTGGTATGCCAGGCAGTGCTGGCGGATACGGTCGTGATCAACACTCTGGTGGTGGCTACGGGCCTCCAAGTGCAGGCGGCTATCCATCTGGCGCTCATAGCAACTATGGAGGCTACCAAGGTTAACCAACGACCTTCTGGCACGTTTTGGAGGCATGTACTTTATGTGCACATCCAGAGTCTGTTGCGTGTCGTCTTCTTCTGTTGTGGTGGCGGTGAAGATGTGCCGGTTTTTCAGTGCGGTCAATGAGTAGCTGCTTCTGTACAGGGTAGTGTAAGAAGTCTCCGTATCTGATGTTGAATATATTTTCTCTGTTCATCCATAGCCCTTTTTATTCTACCCTTTCATTTAGGTGTGTTGGTGCGTAAATCAGGCGAGCTGGATATTCGTGTGGTCATCTCGTACAAAAGCAGCGGTCCTTTCACTGTGCAGACATCCTTCACCGCGACCTCTCACGAGCGACGAATTCCTTTCGGTGTTCAGTCTAATTCGATTCGTCACGGCTTCAAACAATACCCACGTGTACTTTCCGCGAATTTCGACCGCCTTCCGGGCAAAGTACGATAGGTTAGGTAGTTCAAAATCAAAATGGGCTCATACAATACGTAGGACATGAATTTAGACTGATGCCGTAGGATGATTTACTCCTACCCAGCTGAAACAGTATCTACTGTGACGAAAGGTTGTACGCTCAGCCTCTACCACTTTGTATATATGACATGTTCAAATTCCTAGGTATCTGTCCCTAACCATGAAAGACTACCTCCCTCCATTTCTCATTGGTAACATGTCTCAGCAACCCCATGAACTCTCTCGTAGGGAACACAATGAATGCTGGACGACGAAATATACTAGAACCCGGAAGCTGACTCTTAGAACAGAAATGAAGACTTGAAGAATTGACCCACTGCTCCACAAGTCGTTGACCCTTCCACGCCCCGTAGGGCTGACGTACCGGTTACAGGGATCCGCATTGACGTCTCTTCATGGTCTACCGGTTTCTAACGGCATTGGCTCATTGATGTTGTAAAGACCCTTAGTTGCGCGCTGCTATCATGAATCAGATTCGAATACATCAGAGGACACACTGCGTCCCTTGACTCCCTTCCATGATGAGCCGAGCAAGCATCACCGCGCGACTTGCGCGCTGGCGTCATCCCCAGTTGCACGCCTTACGTCGACAAATGCATCAACCTGCTATTAGTACTGGAGGTTTAATGAGAAGCCAGACAGTACCAAGTTCGCGGCATCATCGAAGGCGAGCCTGGCCATATGGAGCCTACTCTCTTCATAATGTACCTGCAGTACGGACTATTTCCTTTGCTCGAATCTTGCCGAAACTGGCATTGAAATTAGTGAGGATACCTGCTATGTTTGGGGCGGCCACTATTGGAGGACTGGCCTATCTGCAGTATCAAGCTACGCGTGAGTTGCTCAATGGCTAAAAACTAACGGCATTACTAAAATATTTTGTCTTGCTTAGAGGCCGGCAATTACGCTGTAGATGTGTTCCGGAAGACCAGCGACACGGTGACAGGAGCTGCTGAAAGTATACTTGATGGGGCCAAAGATATAGCAGGACAGACGAGAGCAGGCTGGGATAGGACAAGAGAAAATATTGAGCTACCGACATGGCTTCAGCAGATATTGCGGACTGACGATGGCTCATCACCGGGAGGTGGATCTTCCGAGAATGGTGGAGAACCACCCAAACAAGCCAGAGCTGGAGTTGCAGTAGGCGCTGCGGGTACAGCTGCAGCCCTTGGGTACACCCAGTCGCCAGAAGAGGACGACCGGTCAGGGCCGCAGGTGGCCCGGGATGATCAAATGATGATTTTGACAAAGAAGATGATTGAGATCAGGGGTATACTACAGGTTGTTGGACAATCGGACGCTTTGGTGTTACCATCAATTGTTGTTATTGGATCTCAATCATCAGGCAAGAGCTCGGTACTCGAGGCAGTAGTGGGCCATGAATTCTTGCCAAAAGGGTCAAACATGATTACTCGTCGGCCAATTGAACTGACACTGGTCAACACTCCTAACGCACAAGCTGAATATGGTGAATTCCCGGCGTTGGGTCTGGGCAAGATCACCGATTTCTCCCATATACAGAAGACCCTGACCGATCTTAACCTTGCTGTACCCGCGGTAGATTGTGTTTCGGACGATCCGATTCAGCTTTCAATTTATTCACCTAATGTGCCGGACCTCTCCTTAATCGATCTGCCTGGATACATTCAGGTATCTGGATCTGATCAACCCCCCGAACTGAAGCAGAAAATTGCCGATCTATGTGATAAATACATTCAGCCTCCTAATGTCATCCTCGCTATTTCGGCAGCAGATGTTGATTTAGCGAATTCTACCGCTCTTCGTGCTAGCCGAAGAGTAGATCCACGGGGCGAAAGAACGATAGGGGTGGTAACAAAAATGGATCTGGTCGACGCGGAAAGAGGAGCCAGTATCTTAAGTGATAGAAAATATCCTTTGCGTCTCGGCTATGTAGGGGTTGTGAGTCGTGTGCCGCAAAGTACGGGACTCTTCTCCAGAGGAAGTGGATATATTATCAATGCGATAACAAGGAACGAAAACGCGTTTTTCTCAGCCCACTCATTACAGTTCGGCCCTGACTCTGGGCTCGCTGTAGGCACTACTACGCTACGGAAGAAGCTGATGCATGTTCTAGAGCAGACAATGGCGGCAAGCCTCCAAAGCACAAGTGATGCCATTCATCAGGAGTTGGAGGAAGCTACGTATGAGTTCAAAGTTCAATACAATGACCGGCCTTTAAGCGCGGAGTCCTACCTTGCAGAAAGCCTTGATGCTTTCAAGCATTCTTTTAAGGAATTTGCGCAATCATTTGGCCGAGCACAAGTTCGAGAGTTGCTCAAGGAGGAACTAGATCAGAGAGTCTTGGACCTGCTGGCACAGCGATATTGGAATAAACCTATCAATGACCTCTTGCCTCCACCTCCTGAGCTGGATTCTCTCAGTGACCTGCCCAAGGCTGACCATGAGTCATTGTACTGGCATCGGAAGCTTGATGCTTCAACATCCTCTCTCACGAAATTAGGCATTGGCCGCCTGGCTACCACAGTAGTCGCCAACGCCCTACAATCCGAGGTTGATCGGTTGATAGCTGATTCTACCTTCGCCGCACACCCATTTGCCCGCCAAGCCATAACCAGTGCATCGTCTGGGATATTAAATGAGCGCTTTTATAGTACTAGCGATCAAGTCGAAAACTGCATAAAGCCGTACAAGTATGAGATCGAGATAGAAGATGCTGAATGGGCAAAAGGTCGCCAGAATGTCTCTAACGTACTAAGAAAGGAACTCAAGGCTTGCGAGGCCGCAGTGCAGGCCGTAGAAGCTAATGTTGGTGGTAAGAAAAAACTAAGAGATGTCATGGCCTTCATTGACCGATTGCGGAAAGCCGAAGTTGTGCTCGAGGGGGATGGCATTGGAGGTGCTGGCGGTTTCAGTGCTGCTCTTCTGGCACGAGGTACATTCACAGTTCTTCTCTTTATCTCCGTCTTTTACTTACCCGAATGCAGGCCGAGAAGCAGTCTTCCTTCGTGACCGAGCATCGATTCTTCAGATGCGTCTCCAGGCCCTAAGGTCCAAACAATGTGCTACCAAATACTCAAAATACCAGTGTCCTGAGATCTTCCTCGACGTTGTTGCGGACAAACTCACTTCAACTGCTGTACTCTTCCTAAACGTCGAATTGCTTTCAGAATTTTACTACAATTTCCCCCGCGAATTGGATGCGCGGCTTGGAAGGCATTTGAGTGACGATGAGATTGAGCGATTCGCTCGAGAGGATCCGAAGATCAGGAAACATCTCGATGTAATCAAGCGAAAGGAGCTACTGGAGCTCGTTCTGGAGAAAATGGAAAGCTTGAAAATGCTTGAGGGTAAGGAGAAGAGGAGAGAGGCGAGCTTGCAGCAGGCAGCTGGCGCCGCGAAAGAAAGGGGCAAAGGGTGGCGATTGTTTTAGCGGATGGAACGAGTCTGGGCTGGGCACGGCGTTGAAGGCGAGTTTGCATTTCAGCACGTCAGGCGTTAGACGGAAGAACGCCGTAAGCTGTGTGGGAGTCCCCATCATACCCAAAGCCACTCAAATTTGAATACTTCTGTTCTTCGATAGCACCTTAACCATAGTACTCCGAGTAGGGCATATCATATCTGCGATACTCTATACACAATCAGCCTCTACTTGCCTTTGAACTCGACTGGCCTCAATGAAAAATCTTCCATGGGAGCCTTCAGAGTCTATGCGCCTGAATTTTGGATACACATAACATAGTCCTCCTTTACAATACCAAAAAGGCCACACTATGCTCTCTTCCCCTCAGGATTCCGGCCGAAGCTCTGCCGTAGCCGACAGAATCTCGCTCCTATAACTCTTCCTCTTCCAATCCACCGTCCCTTTCACATCCATAATCTCCCTCAGCGTGCCTCCCATTCTGACCATTCCACACCGAATCATCCTCGGATCGATTGCCACTGTCTTCTTCACCACCTCTTGCGTTTCTGGAGAGCAGTCAAAGCGCATGATGAAGTGGTGGCCGCTGTCGTGGCGGAGTTGATGCTTGCGGACGGGTTTGGTGAGGAGGAAGGTGCCCCAGTTTGTGATGCCGCGGACGACGCCGCCGGAGTTGAGGATTAGGGTGCCGGCTGTGCGGGCGATTCTGGGGAGGGAGAAGGGGTTAGCAATGCTGTGGAGTGGTGATGGGGTTGGGAATGGTACTCTTTTACTTCGGCGATGGATCCTGGTCGGACCTGATCTGTGTCAATTTGGTAACGAGGGCAGAGGTATAGCGAAAGACTTACCACTGCTATCATTTCGTATAGCATCTCACCTAAGTCGAATCTTCATCGCGGGTTCTCCAGAGCTTGAACCTACGATATGAAGGATTCATGTGGAACGGAAATATCCCGCCTGTCCGCCAGCCCTACGCTAGTGACGAAGCTCAGCGGTCAAATTACCCGCAGCTTAAATCCCCTCTTCCGCTTTCTCTATACTACATCAATGGCGGCAATTGCGAGGATAAGGATACCCTTGAGGTCTTCAGTGACATCTTCTCCAGCTTTGCCTTCCGTTCAACTTAGATTGCCTGCAAAATGGCAGACCCAGAGACCTAGAGTGACGATACCAATCCCGGGCATAAGACAATTTACAGTATCTACAGCTTGTGAGTGTCAAAATGCACATATGATGCTCCGGGATAGCTGACCAAGCTGACTGACCCTTAAGGGTCAGAGAAGAAGTACACACGAGACCACGAATGGATTGAATTATCTGAAGACGGCAAAACTGGTATCTCCTCCATTCCACACAGCTCCGTCCAATTTCAGCTCACCTCGGCTCCTTCACAGGCACGATCGGCATATCTAACTTTGCCGCCAAATCTCTTGGTGACGTCGTCTATGTCGAGCTCCCCACCCTTGACCTTGAAGTTACAGCCGGCGACTCAATCGGGGCAGTGGAGTCCGTAAAGTCCGCTTCTGATATCATGACGCCTGTGTCGGGAAAGATTATTGGCGCAAACAATATCTTGGAGGAAAAGCCAGGGACGATCAACAAGGGACCTGAGGCTGAGGGGTGGCTGGCCAGGATTGAGGTTGAGGATGAAGGGGAGATAGAGAAGTTGATGAGTGGGGAGGAGTATGGGAAATTTACGGAAAGCTGAGGCTGTGGCTATGAATAATATAGGATGATTTGGAGTTTGAACATAATACTCTTGAGGAGCCTCAACGCTTCTTGTCGGTAAATTACCCATGCCGACGAAGTTTGGCCGGGCCTGGAAGCCTGGGGTGCAGGCCTCGAGTGCTTCCAGAGGCTACAACGACAAGAATACAATCTTTAGGATCTCGAGATTCCTTGTTCTGCTTTTCGCGGGGCAGATCCATGAACTACTTTACCTGCATCTTATTTGTAACAGATCTTTCGAGGAACGCGTGTGTTCCACTTTCTCCAGAGACTCGGTTTCCTAGCTATTCCATTTCCTCTACCCAGCCTGAAGTTATGCGTTGTTTTGCCTGCGATTAAACTTTCGGCTTCCGGGTCACCTGGTGGAAGCGAAGGACAAGGTAATGGACATGATTACGCGGCAAATCGTGAATGGAGAAAGCAATGACACAATTCAGATACTGCACTTGTCAATGCACCATTTTGGGGCCTTGCTGAGTCTATATATTACCGTAAGTCTATCTCCATTTCCTATGCCGTCGAGGAGCAACTGCTACAATCAGTCGCTTTTGATTCTATCGAGTGAGTTGAGAATGTCCTTGTACGCAGCATAGGCCTAACTAGTACATAGCCGACGTATTCAAACAGTGGAGCTTACATGGCGCTGGACCCATCGTACGAAAGGATCCTCTGGAGGTCTATCTATAGAGATACCTGGAGGCGTGCGGCACTGGGACATGGCTTGTTTCTACACCGATCACGAGGAAAGTCCCAGCGAAACCCCTCGCATATCTGCGTGAAATATGTGGATGAAGGTTGTTGGCCGACTAACAAACGGCGGGTGGTTTGGTTCACATTACTGACTTGATTCGTAGTTCGAAGAAACGAGTCTTACCACGAGTCTCACCTTAATAATATAATGGAGAATTCGTGTCCCGCATCCGTCATGACTTCGAAAAAGCCGCCATTGCTTATTGTCCCTACCGAGATCTGCTTCATGATTTTCGGTTTTCTGTTCGCTTCTAGTCCGGTTAGACTAAGCTAAAATATAGATAAACGAGACGTTTGCAACTAACAGGATACCAATATCCTTCTTGTTAATCACTAAATCCGTGCCGAAGCATTAGATGTTTGCTTCAAAAATTTGACGTTCATCATCGAGATTTCCGAGTGGCGAGTCGCCTTCCTTTCCTCTTGACTAATACGCAAAATCTCGAAGTCTTCAAGGCGCCAAATTGCACCAAGAAGATCAGAGATGTTAACATTGAGATTTACATCGAGAAAGAAACAGGAGATTCGGGAACACCCAATCCCGCCGACCAGGTTACATGGAATCACGAAAACATGCACAGCGTCTACCATGCTCTCTCTACGAACAACATATTACGGATTTTGGAAGTCAGTTATTGGCACTACACCTCGGATTTCGGTAAGTCGATCTATTCCGTGGGCAGACTTGAAGACATGGCCATTCCGTCTTTCTTCCAGGATTTGAGAAAGTTGCCCCCGCCCGGCTCACGTGGCTTCAGGTTAGCCACCAGGTAAACTTCGAAGAGGAGCCAGATTTCGATAGAACGAATAAACCCTGGAAGGTCTAGAAAAAACTATGAACAGTGATACTCTGGTAGAAGGTTTCTCGAAGGTGGAGGTTAGTTGTTTTGAGTTAGAGAACGATATAAACGAATGCTATGCTGGCATCAAAAAACGGTTAAGTCGAGTCTTAGTAGGGTCTTGCCTAATAATGACGGATTCCGGAGCAAAGCAGACCTGCATATTTTCCAGGATATTGATGAACATCGTTGAGGAGTCAGCGCGGTCGGAGATACATAGCCTGGCTATGTTACTTCGAGATGCAGCACATTCAGGAAGCAAGAGCTCCAACCCGGCAGTTTTATCGACTTAGTGGTTCAAGGTTTGCCGTGAGTTAGTCAAGAGATCAGAACTGGATCCTGAATTTCGTACCATGAAGCTTTAGCATGCGTCTGCTCTGAAGAGATTTGAATGATTTGCTAGTCCGTAAATGCGAGTTGCAGATCTACAATATATCAGCCGTCTTTCATCAAAGAAGACAGAGTTAATAGATTACTTGAAGCTTAAATTTTGGATGTCATTTCTAGTTTCAAAATTTATCTATATCAAACACTTTCGTGATTTCAGTTTTCTATTATGAAACGTCTGAATTCAATTCTTCTGACTCATCGACAGACTTTTTTCAAGTGAAAAGATAGCGCTGAAGATGTACTTTAACTGCTGCTTGAATATTGCTCTTTAGACGAGAGTATTACATGTTGAATATAAACGATAAGTAGACAGACATTTTTGTGTCAGCGAGTCAATTGCGAGAAGCATTGATACGTATGTTTTTGCTAGATTGCAATGCCACGAGAAGCCAATACAACGTTCCTCAAGGTACAAGGACACTGTAAAAAGTCACCCCCGTAGAGTGCAATGATGGATGATCAAAATCCCAATATCCTGGCTTGAAAAGACGTTGGATTGATGGGTGTAGTCGATATCAACCTTCAAGATTGTTACGTAGAGTATATAAAGGAATGTCACCGATAGTGGATGGCGAGCATCGCGATGGATTGATCATCAACGACCCTATAGATGACTTGAAGGGAGTGTGAAGACTTCAGAGTAGCAGTTGAGGAAGAAAATTGAGATTAAACTGCCATGTAGTTGTGCTTAGGAGAAAGCTGTTTTTCCGAGTTAAGGGCGATAAAAGGGTTGTCGTTGCCCTCGGTTACGCTCGATGAGGGACCGCGCCTAAGGCCAATCCTTGCCAGCTCGAAAGCTTGTTGTTGCAACTGATTACCTCGACATCCTTCCAAGCAGAATTCGTTCTTTGGTGAACAGGATTGCGTCTTTTGCGCAGCTCTTGGTTACGACAGATGTGATACTGGATATCAAAGCCGTAGCCTTCATTCAGTGCCGTGAGTGCCTTGGTTCTGTCGCAACTTCCCCGCCCATCCTCGGCTCCGAATCACCGAACGAGGTAAACACGTTGTTGCGCATTGCCGTCTCTACTGCTATACAAACCCAAGAAATCTTGAGAGCGGAATCGCACATCTGACGTAATGTTATCCAGGTCCTCTTGAGCACCTACAGCTGGTCTATCACCACGAGATCGCAAGGAGTAAATCATCATGTCGGTCAAGTTCGAGAAAGAGACTATTAGGGACACTCCCATTCCTGGAGGACGTAAACATGAGCTTGCGCATGAGATCGGGGAACGATTAACTGGAGGCGAGAGCCAGGCCGGGTACCTAGCAGTGAGCGGAAGAATGATGTCTTCCGGCGGAGAGAGGTGCTAACAGACTCGGCATGTCAGATGTACCTCAAGCAACTCCAAACCAACCCCCTCCGTACAAAAATGCTCACATCCGGATCTTTGGCAGCCGCACAGGAAGTTCTGGCATCTTGGATCGCACACGATAAAACTAAGAATGGGCATTACTTTAGTTCGCGAGTGCCCAAAATGGCAGTCTATGGCGCCTTCATCAGCGCACCGTTGGGACATGTATTGATCAGCATACTCCAGAAGGTATTTGCAGGAAGGACCAGTTTGAAAGCGAAGATTCTGCAAATTCTTGTTAGCAATTTGATCGTACGTATTTCCGGCCACTCAGCGACTGCCACACCAAAACCGCTTGCTAACATTGGGCATTGCCCAGGTATCACCAATACAAAACACCGTGTACCTTACCTCGATGGCTATCATCGCCGGCGCAAGAACCTTTCACCAGATCAGAGCCACGGTTAGGGCAGGTTTCATGCCCGTCATGAAGGTCAGCTGGATCACATCGCCACTAGCACTGGCATTCGCCCAGAAATTCCTGCCTGAGCAGACGTGGGTCCCATTCTTCAACATCATCGCCTTTGTGATTGGCACCTACATCAACGCACATACCAAGAAGAAGAGGCTAGATGCATTGAGGAAAAAGGTAGGTGGCTACGTGGTTGAAGCCCTAATGATCATGCTGACATTGTCCACAAGCATTATGGCGATGGACGAAGCACTTCGGGGAGGACTGATGACTATCCGAGACGCGATTACTAAGGTTTTGACCTACATGAGATATTGACGTCTGGTTCCAGCACTAGCTGTGCTGATATGCGTAATACTTGGACTGTTCCCAAGAGATCTACTTACTGGAAGGAGGCCTAAGTCTTTCATTGCTGTAACTCCGACATGCCATTTCAGTTCCTCCAATTATCTCAATTTATTGTGCATAATGCAATCCTGGTTCGCTGGAAAAGTTCGACTTTACCCGCGGAGCTAAAAACCGTCTCTATATACATTTGTACCACGACAAACATTGTAATCCTTGTTTCGTAGAGCTTCAGTGTTAGTATTGCTGAATGTTTGCAGTAACTCGGACAACTGGTTGCAGCCCTAGCAATGCTTGCGCAGCGCTGCTATTACCATGAATATTTACCAATCAGGACGATTCGATACCTTGCCTTCGAGATTGCGAGTTCACTGATTAAACTGACCGAGTATATACAGCTAAAGGCAAGGGCTGGCTCGAGGAAAGCAGTGGATAGAGCTGGGGTGTATAGACTGAGAGATCATGAACTATTTATAGGTCCTAGATCGCTTAACACAGTAATCTAACAACAGCAGCTAGTCCTACTTCGTCCTCTGCATCTTCCAGGAGGCCTACCTCGGGAACCCATGTGAGGTTTCCCTTCATCTTCCAGATACCCGACGATACATATGTTTGCTATCTATGACCCATCACCATCACCGAGCGTTGAAATCATACCACTACCGGTGATGACTCATCCAGTGCCGCAGTGTTTGAAATGATACGGCTGGGCCTCAGAAAAAACAACCCACAACAACGATCTTGGGAACGGACCCTGACAGCTGGCCTTAGTTCATCTACCTAAGATAGACCTCCAAGAAGTACCAGCTCAATTGGGTCGTAATGCATCCTCAAGACTGCGCATCATCACCCACTGGTTTACGAAGGCTTGATTGAAAGAGTATTGAGGACAACATGCGAGTACTAAGCACTGCGAGGCCGTAGTCATCTACGCTTGATTTGTGCATTACAGGTTACAGTCGAAAGTATTCGGCCTGGTCAATTTTGGCAGAACCCAAGAAAGTCATTATGAAGATAGTCGACTCGTGCTTTCAACATATAGATTTAGATTCTCAAGAAGAATTAGAGATGGCCTTAGGCTCGTACCTTGGTGAAAAAAATAATACAAGGGAAAGAGATTGAGCAAGCCTGGCGTACGAGAACCTCAAAAATTCAGATGAACAGACGAAGGTTCGCTTTTTTTGAAGTACAACAAGATTCATAAATCCAGATCAATAAACCTCGCTACGATTTCACATTAGAGAAACTCCGGGATATTGCATCTACAAGAATCACTTGTCGGGTAGCTTGTGGAAGATTTTGGATCCAGAAAGATGAACATAGGTAAACAAAGATCTATCAACTCTAATGAACTCTTCTCTCTTAGTGGCGTTGAAAGACAACCTCCGGTGGTGATAATTAGTAGTGCAAGTCGATATCAATGATTGGTTCGAGAGGCCCCATTTTTAGAGATGATTCAGAAAAAGGCTCATCAACGTCCATGATTGACTAATGGTCTGCCTACGTGAGGCTACAATATGCATAATGCCACCGCATTGACTTTGCAACCCATTTGTGGTTCAGGGGGAGGTCCAAGCCCAAGGAAGCCCGTGTTCAGATATCCTCGAAGGTGATACGAAGCTATATCCGGCTGCCCAGCAAAGTTTGATGTACCACACTTACACCAAATATGCCTGCAAACAAGAGAACGGGAATTTGCTGACGTGGATTATAGAGAATACTTTCGATGACGATGATTCGATTTGCCAGCAAAGCATAGGTTGCAACAGTGTACTATATATGGCGGGCTTGAGATCTGCTTCATTGGGTCTCTTCAGCGCTCTAAGAGTAGACTGAAATTCACGCCCTATAGGACCTGATTCTCTCCGGAAGACACATCCGCACACCTGGACCTGTCAACATGATGATTCCTAGGGAGTTCGAAAGATACAACGAGAACGGCCGCTATCAGAGGACTAGACCTGCAAACAGCCGCCTTCATCGAGATCTGCACCATAGACCTTTTGGTTCCGCTTGGCAAGCTGGACATGTCCCTCACCTTGTGTACGGTTATCGTGACGGCTCGCCCAGCAGGCCACCCTCTCCAGAGTCTATCGCGCAGTTGAAGGACATAACCGCCAAACCCATATCTCCTGCCAGCCACGAGACTACTGAAGAAGCATTTGCACTCACGGCCAATATAATCAAAGGCTTCGCAAGCTCAGGAGTGGCTCTGTTGAAACGTCAAAGGAGCCACTCATACAGCGAATGGTTCCTGCCATTTCTGGTATTCGATGAACTGGACAGAAAGCTCTTTCGCTCTAAGCTTAAGGGTAACGTGTGTCTTGAATGGTCAAGGCTCTACGACAGTGTCCCTGGTAGGACAACTCGAGCTGGGCTCAAATACCCTCGCATTACCATCGAACTATCGGAAAAGCTTGCAGATACTAACAAGGAAGGCGTAGTTACCGCCTTACTGCACCAGATGATCCATGCTTATTATCTACAATGTTGTGGCTATCAAAGTGAGGGACTAACGAGGACTGGCTATGACCTTGCCCATGGTCCCGAATTCCTTGCCCTTAAAGCCTTGATAGATTATTTATATTTTCAAAAGTCTCGGGATCCGAGATCGCTACCCTTGTATTCCTGGAACCCTCTAGATAATCCAATGTTATCAGGACGAGGCAGAAGGCCTTTCGGCTACACAGAATACAGGCCTGGCAGTAGCGACTGCTGTAAGACTGACCGTCCTCTACGGCAAGGACATTATATGAAGGTGAAGCTGTGGATAGATCGCGCTGCCGCCTCATCATTCTTTTCTTTTGAGTCTACTACCACCGTTTCAGATAAAGGAAACAAGCCGATAGAGAATGGCAGCCAAGCTTCCAAAGGGTATAGCTCTCCAGATCTTCTGCATAAGATACTAGAAATGGGACTAACAATTTTCTTAAGGTCTGACGCAAGGAAATTCTACGCTATCGAACGAGGTGAATCCGAACCATCGTCAGCGCCCTCCAAGTACCAGAAAATGAAGCTAGAGGATTACATCGAACTCCACTTTGACAAACGTATTTATCCTCTCGAACGGAAGTACACAAACGATCTGCTAGAACTTTCTAAATCGGGTCATTTCACCAACAAACGAGAACTCCACTTCCCGTCGACATTCGGTTGGTCCGAGTTCCGCTCCCTGTATCATTTCCTAGTTTATCGAGACTTCGAGCCAACGCTTGCTTCTGTCCAAGCAGACTCTTTGTCAAAGGACTACAAGCCCGGCCTTCCCATCATTTTAACTCGAAAGGACAGCTCTCAACAGTACCTTTCCACATCCATAGCCGCCGCTCTGCTCGGATCCACTCTTAAGTTCACGCCCCTCACCACGCATGCCATCTACCGCCTTAAAACCCTTGGATGGACTACCAACAATCCCATTAAGGCTCTTGCCCAGATCTATCATGGATCGGATTCACCAAACTCCGATCTCCGCGGCTGGGTCAAGTCCTGGCTTGCTGTCAGATTACCTACTTCGCCGGATGCTGCTTACGCTAAGGCATACTTGACAAACCTAGCAGTCCTCAAGAGCCATCCGGAATGGAAGAAGGAATTCGCCGCCCTCCAGGAGAAGGAGAAGGATAAGAAAAAGGAGTTGAATTCTGATATCGAGGCCGCGGAGAAGCAAATTGTCGAGGCCGCAGCCAAAGCAGCCTCGGAAGCCGCATCTAAGGAAGCCGCATCTAAGGAAGCCGCATCTAAGGAAGCCGCATCTAAGGAAGCCGCATCTAAGGAAGCTGCATCTAAAGCAGCTAACGCCAATTGCTCTTCTCAGGCCTCTGGACAGCCATGCCATCCTTGGGATCCGCAGCACCGCTGTCAGCAAACTCCTTTACACTCTCCCATGGATCCGCATCGCAACCCTAGCATGAACACTATTCCAAGGCCGTCGGCGGCTGCTCCATTTGCGCCTGACCCAATAACCGGATATCCAAGTTGGCCATCTACTGGATCGTATGGGTGTACATCTCCAAGAGGTAATAATCAGGCTTGTTCGTGCGGTCGTTGTCAAGGCTATCCGCAAGATACTCGCAAGGGCTGGGGATGGCATCCTTAACGCCTCTAATGCACTTGTGAGCTGTTCACATACGTTCTTGCTTCAATCTATTTTCTCCAGGCTGCGCCTCAAATAGAACATTGGAATTGTGGATGAACGTCGAGACTATTTGGAGAGGCTTACCACCTTGATTTGGAAGATCCTTACTACTCGGAGTATGCTGGCAGGCTTCTCCAGATCCGAGGATCACTGTTTTTATACTGAGGCCATGGATCAAGCATATCTACCGGGCTACTATGCACCAGACGGTAAAACGCTATCTACATACTTTACTTTCTCTTCCTTGCACTTCCTTTGCTTTCAGCGTTCCTACAAAAACATATGGCGATGGCGCACCGTTTCCCTGTTTTAGTTACTTCCTCATCACAGCGTTTGCGTTTCGTACTTCTCATTTATTCTTGTTATGAATAGCTAAGTAAAAGTACCTCTCCAGCATCTGCACGTACCCTGCCTGGTCTTGTTTAGATTAGCTGGAATCTCCGAATCCAATACCTCACGTGTTCAAGTTGCAACCGCAACCGCCACCACTGCTATGAAGGTCTAAAGAATCATTCCTTGATACTGTACTGATACGCTGCCGGTCTCATAATATCCATCACCCGACAATTCCTCTTCGATTGACAACTACTAATCTTCCCCATCACGCTACCACATTATCTTTGCCTAGATCAAATACTTATCCACCTAAGAACCCCAATACGCCCCCCCCCCCTCTCTCAACCCTCTCTCAAACATCCACCACCAACCAAGATCCCATCCCTATCGCCAACAAAAAGGACACTAAACGGAGCATGTCCCGGGAAATTCTCGCTTTCACCTAACTTCCACTTCCCCCCCCGGGATATTCCAGCCTCATCCACCATCCCGTCAACTTCCCCTTTCCAAAGCCTAGCCTAGCCTCGTCTCACCACTCACCTCACCTCAACTCAAACCCCGCGTTTTTTTTAGCCAAGGTGTGCAAGATAGGGATTTAGGGTATTGGAGATTGGAGATTGGGTACAAGGGATGTTTGGTATACTGTGTGTGATTTCAAGAAAAGGGTTTGTGGGTTTGTGTGAGTGTTTGAGTGATTAGGGGGCGCGGGGGGGGGGAGATGGTGGTGTGGGTTGAAGTATAGAACTTTTGGGAAAATCTACAAGAGTAGGTCGGATGGGGCGAGAGTTTGCTGTTGATAGAAATCCACAATATCTTGATACCTTCAAATACACACAAGTTTTAGAAGTCTTTCTTCAGGATGATATCTCCTACTTATATCACAATCCTCTCAAAGCTATACTTCGGCACCTTCATATCCTTCAACCTTCCAATATCCCTCTTACTCCTCTTGATCAGCTCTCCTCCGGCCCCAACCTTCGTCGTCCCTACCCCCTGATTCGCCTTCAAACCTAGCGGTAGCGCGTTCCCTAACCCGTCTTTCTCAGCAGGTGGTATTGTGGTAATGGTCCGTTGGCCCCCCTTATCTCCTTCCCGCTTCACTTGTGACGTCCCATATGAATTCGCATACAATAGCACCTCCCCCAGCATGCCCCTGAGATACGTCGCCTCCTCAACACCTTCCAAAGCCGCACTGATCTCCGCCTTCATATAGGCAATCGTATCCGCCGTCTCGCTCATCTCGTCTCCCATTGGACTGCCCAGGAGCCAGCCTGCGGAGCCGATAGCGTCCAGTAAGCAGTTGAGAAGTTTGGCTATGATGGAGATTTGCGTATTTTTGTTGTCACCAATAGGGTTGCAGTTGAGGTCGTGGCTGGGAAGGAGAGACGGAGGAGGTTCGGTGTAAGGGGTTAGCCAGCCAGCGCGGGCGAGAGACATGCGAAGATGGTCGATTAGGTGGAAGAGAAGTGGTGCCGGAATGGTAGTACGGAGGCCGCGGGTGATGGTTCTGGGAGAGTGGAGGGAGAGGCGGGTCAGGGTCATGTGGAGCACTTGGTGGGCAACGGACATATTATCGGAATCAAGGTGTGGTGAGTTGGGGCTTGATGGGGCATCGCCTGTTATGAGTTCCGTGTTACGGTCTGATCCCTCGTCGCTTTGAAGCTCGCCATTGCTAACAATTTTTGTACTACCATTCTTCTCAGCCGTTCTGGTGAAGTCGATTGCGACTCGCAGCGCATGCGAAAGTTCTTGAGCAGTCAGAGGAACAGGGCTTTCAAGCAAAGACTGAAGGCTTTTTAGCGATGGGTCCCACTCGGCCAGCGCATGGATGAGTGCGCCAGGCGCGACTTGGTCAGTAAGTGGCAGAGCACCCTGGTGCTTCAATGATGTCTCAATGTGACCAACAGATAAAATGCCGTTGCGCAGCAGATATGGCAAGATGCTAGCTGGGAAGAACCGGGTTGCTAGTTTCCTTGGCACCTGATCCCCTTCCAGAGCAGACGGTTGGAGGTCCGCCGAAAACATCTTGCTGAGTAAATAATGGACTTTACGCTGATCAAAATGGCTTTTTCCTGGCCTGTTGGCAGGAGTGCTATTGTTCTTTCCAGTAATGATGCCGAGCTCAGAGATGATTAGGGTTTCGAACTTGTCTATTTCATTTCTTGCGAAGAGCTGGTCTAGGAAATTCTTCTGTTTATTCCAAGTGTTGTCAGAGTGAGACGATGGAAGGTAGGCTCCCAAGGCTTTAGGTATGTTATTTGAAGATTGAGGTTTGATGGACTTCTTATGCATCGAACCAATGCCGCGGCCGAGAGAGTTGATAAGCAAGCCATCTCGTTTCCTTTTCCGAGATCCTCCTTCTTGCACAACCGAGGTTGACAGTTGGAGACCAACAAGCTTTCGCCCTTGTAAAGCAATGACAAGGTCTAGGGGAGCGAAGTATGATAGAAGACGAGTATTTGTTGCTTCGTTCCATTTGTCGTTGCGCTTCTCTGAAATTTGTCCTACTGACCGACTGTCCTGCTGTATCTGTAATGGACAATATGCCTGTAGTGAGCGGTACTGCGTGTCTATAAGAGAGACTGAAGCTACTGTGCTCAGTGCAACCAGGTAGGGTGATAAGCGTAAACATGTAGTGATTGGGAATTCGTCCAATTGAGCGTGATGAACAAGGCGAGCCACCAATCCAGAAAGACTGTACACTGCCAAAGCCCTTGAGGAGTACTGGTGAAGAGTCCCACTTGCAGCGTGAAAAGCTAGGTTCGAGTCCCTCCGCTGGAAAGAATCAGGCTCAGGAATCGACAGCGAAAGAAGTTCTTGTAACGACTTGCGTCCCGAGGGTGCCAACGCCTCCTCGGAGCCCACTTGGATTGTCTTGATAGCGAAGACTCGAAGGCCCAGTTCCGCTCTGTGACGTGCGGATCGAGTGAAAAGAAGCATTACGTAGGCACTGGTCGGGTCCGTCCCACCATATAGCAACGCCAAGAGGTCTTCTCGGTCCTTCAATATGGCTTTCTTAGCCTGCTCCAAGCTCAGGACCACGCCATGTTCTACCTGTCCATTGGGAGTAATCTCTTCTCCAGTGCTATGAGCCAAGGCATCAACCTTCCAGTCTTCAGATTTGAGGTCTTCGGAGTAACACCTGATGTCGCCGTTCTGGTGTACAGCAAGAAGACGATGATATGGGGTAAACGCTTCATTTCCGACATCAGACAATGTCTCTAGAGATATTATTGGACTGCTCGCTTCCCGCACGTCAAACGACGATGTGGAGATTTTCCTGCCTGAGCTGGAGTTCTTGCCCAGGCTCTCTGAAAAGCAAAGCAGTTTTGGTTTCGGAGAAGCAACTGAGCAATATGTCAACCTCGAAGCACCTCCGATATTGTTTCGTTTGTAGCGGATAGAGCATGGCGGACAAGTGAAAATAGTTTGCGGAGAAACAGCGTAGGAAGTTATTAGTTTAGATGACCGAACCTAGTAGACGCAATTAGTCATCTCCAATCGTCTCCATCTCACGTTGATGGAGTACATTATAAAGATTAACGCTTTCATAGTCAATGGCTACAGCCAATTCTGATCGCTTTTTCTTCGACGGCCCTGCTACGGTATGGACATCAGCAGTTAGGATTTCCCCTGAATCGGTAAGACTTGAAGGCAGATCTGCCAACGTGTATGGCTTTTGTATCATGTCGTTGGACGTTCCTAGCTATGATATGAGCACCACGATGGCGGCCACAAATCTGACAAAAAAACATTTCGGAGGGGAAGCTGTTCGGCGCGGCAGATCTATTCTCCGGACCATGTCCGTTAGCGGCGGTAGGTCCCGCTCGCTTCTCGATGACCTCACGAACGCGTGAATGGTGCCGACGCGGGTCGCTTGGTTTTGCGAATGAATAGTCACGATTGTGTGGGGCATTGCAATCACCTCCAAACCTCCAGAACCTTTATGGTCTCTCCTGATCCTACAACTTAGTAGGAAACAATGCCGACTGAACGGCTGCATCAGATCCCATAGACCAATACTGTCCAAAGTTCTAGCAGCTGCTGTTTCATTTTGCGGCACCAGACGAGGAGCTAGTGGTGATAACGACTTCAGATGGCTGTTGCTGTGGGTGATGTGAGAATGAGCAGCAACAACAGACCAGATCTATATTCGTTCTTCCAACCAAAAATAACTGAGGGTAAGGATGTACCCACATGCTTTTAGCCAGTCTAATAAAAAGCTTCAGCCATCGTCAATTCCACTACGACCGATGGAGATGCCGACGGAGGCCGTAGGAAGCGGCAGCGAACTGTGTCACCCCCCCAAGAAACCTTGATGCCTACAAGTATTGTCTCACATGCATGGCAAGACCAACTTCAGGTAGCAGCATATGGAGAATCTACAAATTTAGACGAGATCCAGAAGCCGACTACAACTTCTCCCATCCAGGACGTACAGCAGCATGTGGCTAAGAGACAGGAAGACTTGGTGGTGGACGGTCCGAAGTCTGCAAATATTCCTGAAAAACAGGCTCTAAAGCAAAATGGGATATGTACACCACCAAAGAAGATGTTGAAAATCCGTCCGGATGGCAAGTTGATATCGCCCAAATTCCGAGACACTGCAAGCAAGCCAGCTCGAGCCGTCAAGAAAAAGTCTAAAAGTGAGGTGAATGTGAAGCAAATGATCGTGTCCCTCAAATACGGCGAAGACAAAGAATCACGTAACATTACAGCTCAAAAAATTCAGGGGATCTGTTTAAACGTAGATCGGAAGAAAAGTGAAAATTTGGACACTACGAAACCTAACGCTGTGAAGGTTGAATCTTTGAAACCTACCCATCCGTTTTTCCTTGCACCGGTCGCTCGATTTTCTGATCATCACCCATCAGCTGACGAGATCGATTTCAAGGACCGCACAGTTGGCGACAACGATCAATTGCAACGAGCGAAGCACAGTCCAAAAGTGATCAGTGCAGTGCAAAAGCCCGGTGTTGGCGCAGGTGCTTGGGCTAGTGTTGGCGGTTTTGGTGGAAAGCCCTTTGTTTCCGGAAATCCAAGGGTGTCTCGTTTCCCTGGAGCTATAGATCCTATACTACCTCCCCAAGGTATGGTCCATATTGGACGCCAAACCGAGTTAGAGTCAAGTATATTCAATAGTCCCGAAGCATCCGAGTTCCTGCGGACTGGTTCGAAAATGAAGGATGCAGCAATCCACATACCAGAGCGCGAGGAGTTTTTGCGGCCTTATGCGGACTTGGTGAAGTCCTGTAGGGAGGAAAAGAACCGGTTACACAATGCCACTAATCGTAAAAAGAATATAGTCCGATACCCGTTTCGTAGGATCATGACTGGTCCTGAGCTGCAACAGGCTATCCGTCAAAATATCTCTTGTAGACTTCCTGTGCCGAGGAAACTCGTACCAGTGGATTGTAAAGAGGAGAACTTTCTTGATAGCGCAGGATCTGACCGGGCTCCAGTTCACAAGGCTGTGCTCCAAGTGTACGAAAAAATTGAGACCTCACTTACTGCCTTTGATAAATTCGACTGCGAGACACTGGATTGGGTACACAAATATGCACCAAGATCTGCCGAGCAGGTATTGCAGCAAGGTCGCGAAGCCATGCACCTACGGGACTGGCTTCAACGTCTTACAATTACATCTGTTGAGAGTCGAAACCCGCATGCGACAAAAAACAGATATTCACACAAACATTCTAGCCTTAATTCTAGAAAGAAAAGGCAGAAGAAATCAGGAGATCTTGAAGGCTTCGTTATCTCGAGTGACGAGGAAGCAGCACAAATGGACGAGCTTGCCGACCCTGAAGTGGATGAACTTAGTTTGCAAGGCCGTTCTTACACGAAGAGATCTGTCTTGAGAGCTGGAGATGTGTCAAGTTCTTCCGACAATACTGGCAGTAGCGGAAGAGCTACGAATGCAGTGGTTATCAGTGGTCCACATGGATGTGGTAAGACAGCTGCTGTGTACGCAGTGGCGAAAGAGATGAATTTCGAGGTTTTTGAGATCACTGCAGGCAGTCGGAGAAGCGGGAAAGATCTCCTAGACAAGGTGGGTGATATGGCTCGAAACCATCTGGTGACTCGTGCCCATGAGAGCAAAGGTTCGGACGGTGATGAAGGCGACAAAGCTAATGAAAATGTGTTACTAATATCCGACGCCCTGAAAAAGGACCTTGAGTCTGGCCGACAAGGCACTATGAAATCATTCTTCCGGCCGAAACCCGAGGGTGAGAAAAGGCCCAAACCAAGAGCGCAAAATATCAAAACCGGTCCCAAGTCGAAAGAGAAACCCAAAAAGCCGCCTACCCAGAAGCAATCTCTGATACTTTTAGAAGAAGTGGACGTACTTTTCGAAGAAGACAGGCAATTCTGGGCGACAACTCTAGAACTTGTATTGCAGTCTAAAAGGCCAATAATAATGACTTGTACGGATGAGAGCCTGCTTCCCCTTGCTGACTTGCCACTTCATGCCATTCTCCGCTTCACACCGCCTTCGGAACCACTCGCAACCGATTACCTTTCGCTCATTGCTTGCAATGAGGGCCATCTCCTGTCGCGACAAGCGGTTTCAGCGCTGTACAGGTGCAAGGGCTACGACCTGAGAGCTTCAATTACCGAGCTGAACTTTTTCTGCCAGATGGCAATTGGCGACACGAAAGGAGGGCTGGAGTGGATGTTGCTTCGGTCGTCTCCGCAGGAATGCCGTAATGAAAATGGAGAGATATTACGTGTTGTCAGTGAAGGTACGTATCTTGAAGGTATGGGCTGGGTGACATGCGACAATGAGAACCTAGTTGCAGGAAATTGGATCGATAAACAGAGTGATATTTTAGGAGATGTATTGGAAGGTTGGAGTATGGTTACTGGAGACCGGGATGAATTTAGTCGTAGGAAGCCACTCGCTCCTCATAGCCAAGTAAAGCGGGAAGAGACGTTGAAGATGTTGGAAGCTCTTGACCAGGCCTTTAACGCTCTGAGTGCTGCCGACACATATCCACGTCTTGGGGGTCGACATGGCTGTTCAGTAAGCTTATAGTCGTTTACTACTAAGTGGTCCTGCTGACATTGGTAGGCTCTACTCGACCCTACCCAGCCTCCTCTTACTGAGAGATTGAAAGTCAACTTTGTTGAAGGCTCAACCCTACTTCAGGCGGATCCTCTGCTGGACCCTACTAATCTAGCAACCTCCTTCGCTCTAGCCTTAACGGTATGCGCAAGGAGCGTATTCGCACGCGGGGACGTCAATAAATCAGCAGCTTCGTTGAATAGAGTTTATTGTATCGATATGATCCTCGAAAACGCCAAGATGTTGCGAAATCAAACCCCAGTAACCAGTATAAGTCTTTCTGCTGCTTTCAGCCCCATCACATCATCTCCGAAGGCTCTCTCCAAAGGGCCACATGTATCGTCGTTCGGGAACACAAAGTCCGTGGTAGTGGAAGAAGTTGCGCCATACGTGCGATCAATTGTATCATATGACATGAGGTTGGAAGAACAGCGGCTACGGTTGAACTCTGTGCTTTCTGAGGGTGCAAGGAATGGTAAAAGAATACGAACAACGCGCGCAAGTCGTGCCGCACTTGAAGGTGGTAGCAAGGCCAACACAAGGAGAGAAAGATGGTTTCCAGAGAAGACTAACTTCCTCTTGGTCTTACAAACGGGTGGAAGCGGTTGGCAGAGCATCGCACTGCAGAGAGCTACATATACGGGTTCTGATCGCGGCGATGAAGACACAGCTCCTGAGGCTTCGTGCCAGACATCCGTAGCGAGTACGGTAGACGGTGAGGCAGGGGAGGTCTAGCGGCCAATACAGCTTCGAGGCCAGTCAGCATGAAGCTGACATTCATCTATTATTGAAGAGCATGGCATGGCATAGATATCATGGCGTTGGCTGCCCTGATTTCGACACCATGCTGTATTTTTAGACATTTGCGTCGAAGTGAATAGATTTGAATTGTTTATCCTCAAAGGTATTAAAAGTTCAATTTCCTGAAGAATCAATTGCCACCGATGGTGTCCTCCCCGTCGATAATACATGCTTTTTTGATAGCTCAAAGTGATGTTTGGTGGAGGACGAATTTGTTAGGCGCAGGACCGTCCTACTTTCCGTCGTCATGAATCAAGCTCCATCATTGGTGTTTCTCTTGTTTCACCACGCGACAATCCTTTGATCTGTTACGCTATTGGAGAACTTACTACAGAATTTAAGGGTGACATATTTGACCCAGTCACTGTAGCGGGCAAGCCGAGAGCATGTCTTTATTTGGGAGTTCTCCAGACGATTCAAGCTTGTCTAAACCGCCTGCAGCGTCAGAAACAAAATCTCTCTTCAATGACGAGCAAAACACAGGTGCAGCATCTAATTCTTCGTTATTCGACGATCAGAATGGGAACGGAAATTCCCCATGGAGTATGCCAACACCCAAGAAGTCTGGCAAAGGTGACTTGGTAAAGACACTGCTGCCTGCGTCCGATGTACCTGAGAGTTATATTGACGCTTACGATACACTACTGGAGTCCGGTTATCGAGAAGGCGCTGGATATATTAGTCTTTCGGGAGCCAGAAGAATACTTGAAGGTAGTGGGCTGAATGAAGAGGAGCAAAACAGAATTCTCAATATAGTTACTGGCGGGCAAGAGCCTGCGGGGGGGCTTATCCGAAATCAATTCAATGTCCTACTCGCTCTTATAGGTCTTTCCCAAGAGAAGGAGGAGGCGACGTTAGATGGTGTGGATGAAAGGCGGAAGAGTGAGTTATTGCTATGCTGCTGGCCGTACAATAGGATCTCGCTAATTTTTATGATACCCAGAGCTTCCACAGCCGTCAATACCCTTCGTTCAGAAGTTGAGGACTTCTAAGGTTTCAGAGAATTTGGAGGAGCCATTGGATCACCCACAAAATGCCACCCCATCATCAAAAGGAAACACCCCAGCGGCTACGCCTTCAAAATCTAGGCGCATACGGAGGGACTCTTTAGATAACCTAGACAACGATCCGTGGGGTAGCCCTGCTATGCACAAAGGGCATACCCATATAGTTGCTAACGAAGCAACACCACCATCAAATGGCGTCACCGCAGCAAGGCCTCTAGGGAACGGAACCAGCGGCCCCGCAAGGACTACAAGCGCCTTTACTACACACTCAGAAGTACCAACGCCGACAGAATCCACCTTGGTAGGCGAAGGACCTTCTGGAGGGCGGCCAACAGATGGTAATGGGGAAGGGTGGGGCTCGTATGCTAACACTACAAGCGCCTTTCCCAGTGCCGAACAAGCAGGACTCGGGCCCGAGGGTTTCGGATCTGGTTTAGACAGCCAAGGAGATAATCGTACAGGAGGTGGTATCAGGTCCCTCGGTGGTGGTCGCACTACAAATCGCAGTATAGAAGAGACAGTCACCGTCACTTTGCTTCCCGAGAAGGAAGGCATGTTCATGTTTCAGCATCATAACTACGAGGTCAAGAGCGCAAGAAGAGGAAATAGCGTTGTACGGAGGTATAGTGATTTCGTGTGGTTATTGGACTGCCTTCACAAAAAATACCCTTTTCGACAATTGCCTCTGTTGCCACCAAAGCGGGTCGCTGGTGAGGAAACCGATTCCTGTTACAATCGCTGATATCTGACAATACCAACGAGTACAGTCAATGGAAGGCATCTGTCGGCCGATATTACTTTCATGGAAAAGCGCAGACGCGGTCTAGTCAGATTTGTAAATGCGCTCGTCAGACATCCTGTTCTGAATCAAGAACAACTCGTTACCATGTTCCTTACCGTTCCTACAGTAAGTAATGCATAGGATCATTATCCCCAACGAAAGCTTATGTTCAGTATCAGGAGCTTGCGGTGTGGCGAAAGGAGGCTTCAAAATCTGTTCAGGAAGAATTTACTGGCAAACCTCTTGCCCCAGGTCTTGAAGATTCGTTACCGACAAACCTTTCTGAGACTTTTGATACTGTTCGTTCCGGTGTTCGCCAGTCTGCCGAATCCTATATCAACCTTTGTAGCTTGCTAGAGCGCTTGGCCAAACGAAACCAAGGGGTTGCCGCAGATTACCTACGGTTTTCCCAGGCATTGATGGCTTTAACAGAATGCTCTCAAAACACATACGCAACTGATACGAACGATGTTCCGCTGCTCAATGAGGGTATTGGTTCCACGGCCAGGCATTTAACGACAAGTCAAAGTCTACTGGAGGACGAAGCACGTGCATGGGACGAAGGTGTTTTAGAGGATTTTAAGAAGCAGAGGGATACCGTTGTAAGCATAAGAGACATGTTCGATCGCCGAGATCGCTATGCAAAAGACACCATCCCACAGTTGGAGCGAAGAATAGAGAGTAACGAGAACAAATTGGCTGGGCTCATGGGAAGGCCAGAAGGTGCCGCTGCAAAGCCGGGAGAGCAGGAGAAACTTGAGCAAGCCGTCAGGGCTGTAAGTGCGGTATCATTTGTAAAGAACTCTGTTGCTAATACCACGCAGGATAAGCAATCGATAGTGGACCAACACGCTCGCGGTGTCTTCATTAAAGAATGTGTCCGCGACGAGTTGGTGTTTTTTCAGCAGTCCCAATACCACGTCAGTAAGCTGCATCAAGACTGGAGCCAGGAGCGAGTCAAATATGCAGAACTACAGGCCGACAATTGGAGAGCACTTAATGAAGAGGTTGAAAACATGCCAACAGGGGATTAGTATCGTGTACATTCAGCTTGTAAACATATCTTCTACAATCTTTTCTGCAGTATGACTGCGCAGATGTTGGAGCTGGTATAGATACTCATGTACTTCCGCAAATCGGATACAATCACCAAGTTTCAGTACGTCTCTAAAGCTCCATTCTATGTCAGCATGAAAATGTGACTTGAAGCCAGGTTGTGCTCGCACTTTCGGCCAAATGTTTCACCGAAGTTGTCAGCCCTGTGCCATCGGTTCCATCGTCATCCCGCAATTGGTGTTGACTTCCTACACCCTCACACCCTACAATCCTTCCAGTCCATGCGATATTCTACCTTCTTGTTCCAACCCCCTTCGACGCGAACATGCCTTCCTACACACCCTCACAAAAGTCAGCAATCGCCCAGTTTGTGGGCTTCACGCAAGCCAAGGACAGCGTTGCTGCGAAGGTGAGTCGTTCCTAACAGCCCAAAATCCGAGAGTGTCGTATGGGCTCGGTTTTGACTAGCTCCTACTTCCCACATGCTTGGTTTAAACTTAAAGGGCAAGATCGATGGGACTGACTCAATGTGCTTGACAGCAACTCAAAGTCCACGGGTGGAACGTTGAGCAAGCAATAGACGCGTACGTATATTTAATTCTCAAGCATCGTTTCCACATAAATCCTAGTATATTGTACGAGCTAGTATTATTGTTCTATGGCTCTTGGAGACACCGCGATTGGTCTAGGACTACGGGATCTCGATCCACATGGCTTAGAGCCAACTAAGGCTACCTCGAATAAAAGAGGATAAGAGCTTGGACGCAACAAATATGGGTGAAGACGAAGTGGCAAGATCTGTTCGGGAGTCTTATCTCTACCAGGCCAGAGTATCCCTAGAGAGAAGCCTTGCCCATATCCAAAAAGCTTACGGCGCTGAGCCCGACGATGAAGAGGTTATTAGAAATCCGCTCGACGCAGAAGATAGTATACCGTTCGACTCTTCCGTGGCCTCGGTTGGGGGCAGAGATGAGGTATCTGTATTAGGAGGACACCCACCGCAGTTTTCGCCCTCCTCCCACCGCGAGAAGCTTGCTTCTCTTTTCTTCAAGTGGTGCGACGATGCTGCGTATATGAAACGGGGTATCAAATCGCACAAGCTCCCCTCAATGTTCAGGTTCGCTCTCCAGCGACCGCTCATGCCCGAGAGCACGCTCCAAAAGACACTGGAAGAGTTTGGTATTAATCCAACGCTTGGTTTTCTGAGTGGAATGAGGGTCGAACACACCATGCCTAAGGGACGAATCCGAAGGACTCTTTACGGACTGGATCCGGATCTCTCACGTCATGTTAGCTCGAAGTACCGCAAAGTATTTCCCAAGTGTCTAAGTCTACTGGATGGAGGACGTCAACAGCCGAAGCAGGAAGTGATAACCATGCAAGACACTCGTGCAGGGACGCAGATGCACGGACCCTGGACGCACTGCAAACCAGGGCTGGGTCCCCATATTATCAAATTGGATGAACGCCAAAAGCATGCATGCCTCTGGTCGCTTTATGACCTCATTCAACATGGTCTGGTTGATCTGGAAGAAGCGCCTGATCGCTATCGTCATATCCTGGATAAGCCAGATTGGAGCAATATCGATCTATCGATGCGTCTAGGAGATTTTGGATTGCCTGGCCATCAAATACGGAACCTTGACGTTGATGAATCTGAAACTCCCGATCACTCTTCGGAGGAGAAGAACATCATTGCAGAAATAACTAATCTTGTTGAGCTATATATCTCTGGCGAGTTACAGGTTGATGAAGTCATAGCTCTCATCAAAGAAACGTTGATTGGCCTTCCCATTAACATTTCTTTTCTAAATAATCTGATAAGGGATAAATCAAGAGGTGCTACTTCTATTGCTGAAAGCATCTGGGAAGAGGTTGCGGGACAGCATCCAGCGACGGATCTGGAAGCCAGCGCAGTCAAGGACGACGATGTTCCTATTCGGTTAGTCAGTGAAGAGTTCGCAGAGATTTGCGACGATGTGCTCGGAGCGGATCTAAAAGCGGAGGACGCCCTCGCGATGCTCCAGGCTGCCGTGGGCGCAGACGAGTTGACGAGTTTTCAGAGGTCTCATATACTCTCAAAGCTTGATTCTCCACAATCAGCAACATACAATCGCCTCTTAGCATCCAACGCTGATCAAACAGAGGACTCGGCAAACTCACGTACAGCCATGCGTATGCCGATAAGAACGTTCAAGGCAGACGTTCGGCTTAGTCTAGATAAGTCACGTCATAGATCTCAAGCTCTGGATCCGGGGACATTCTCCGACGTCGGTTTTTTAGAGGAGCTTTCATACACTGACAAGTTGCCACATATCATCCCCCCGAGGCAAAACCCCTTCATGCCTCCAGGTACGGATGATCATACCGAGGGAGGTCCCGTATCGTCCAGCCTTAGAGAGGCCACAGAGGCTTTCACTGAAGACGAAAGCCTAAACGCCACTCAGGTGAGTGTCCTATGTGAGCGCCCGGACTTGCTTTCTACCACCAACAAAGTAGGCCATGTAAGTAGACACCCTCTTGACTCATGGAGTGCCCCCGCCGTGGTTATGCGCCCACGTACGTGCAGCACATCTTTAGCGCAGCTGACCAAGAAGCCAACGGAAATGTACCAATCATTGATAGAGCGACCTGGAACGCCGAGTCCAAAGTCTGTCCAATTGGTCGCTGCTTCTTGGCAGCCGTATCAGCAAAGGACTTGCCCTTGGATACGATATGTGCCAAATGATGAGATGTACGACAGCGGATATATGTCAACTTCCCCAGAAAATGGAATGACATCTGATATGTTTGGCTTGAGCTTACCAACAAACAAAGCTCGCGAAGTTGCTGCCAAACTCGGGCTACCTTCAGATTATATCCAGGAGCAGGTCCGTTCTAGAACACCACGAAGGGTAAAGACAAAGAAATTTCTGAAGGCGAGCATAAACGTTACTTTTCCTTCTAGGAAACGCAAAGCCTCCATGGACGTTAACAGCCCCGGTATCAAAATACCGAAGCGTAACGCTATTCCGGATCTTTTCGCCCAAGATGATGAAGATCACGAGAAATTCATTCACGACTACTTTACGTGGGAAGTACTTCAAGAACTGAAGCGTTACTGCTCAAGCTGTAATCGATTACGATGCACATGCAGGAAAAGGAAAAGGCCTTCAACGTCCCAAGGAAGCAAAAGCCGTAAAAGGTCGTCATTGCTTGCTTTTACGTCGAACGTGCACCCAAGATTGAGCAAGCGGCCGCTGTCAGACTCAGCATTGCCATCAGATTTTAGCCCGTCAAGCTGTTCAATAGCGGTAGTCGGTAACGGAAAATCTGAGACACCAGGTGCATCAGTTTCCCGCAATCCTGTGAAGCTGCTGTTAAATCCGCCAAAGCCATTAGGGCAACCAAGGCCGTCTAGTTCTTCAAGTCTGTCAGACTCACCAAGCCCACCTAGCTTACCCAGCCGATCTACACCTTTAAGCTCACCAAGCCCACCAAGATTTACAAGCCAGCCAAGGCCACCAAAAGCTCTCCTGTCCAACCTCATAGCAAGGATGGCTGAAAAGGACATTATGGACACCTTGGGAAGTCTTGGAAAAGCGAAAACTGCCGAAGGTGAACAAATTCGTCAACTCGTCGACCATGCGCTTGGCTTAATCCGCCGGAACATACGTCCAGATAGACCTGAAGCCTTAGACTTAGAAAAACACATAGAAGCACAAGCAAAGAACAGTCTGCGGTACCTCATCGAAGCCCAGCTGCAATGGAAACGTTTTAGCGGAGAGTCGAGTCAAGAACGCTCCAACGGGTTTGGTCCAGGCTTGAACGTAAAACAGAAGACAACACCTTTTCGGAACCCATCAATGTTGGATCCCCCGAACGTGAAATCTATGTTTTGGAATTCGAATGACACCCTTTTGCATCCTAGATCAAGCTCTGCATTAGCTAAATCGGAAAACCAGCGAGAAAACTGCTATGGCTCCAAGGTTCAGTGGAGCACTGATCTAGAAGCAGACGGTGCGCATAACGGGACTATAGCGAATAGAAGACCAGGAAAGACTGTAGACAGTAAGCCTGCCGGAAAACCTGGCCATTCAGCGTCTCTATATTCCACAGGGAAGGTCTCGACTGGCCAATTTCAGGCGCACAAGGCACCAACAAGTCGAGATCAAACGAGAATGGCAAGGGAGATGACTCAAAAATCGAGGTCGACATGCTCTTCGACGCCTAGTCTTGAGGAGGCAGCGGATCCTGCGGCCATAAGAGCTCGAACCAGGAACACCCCCACGCGATACATCGAGCGGAGGCGTAGTAGTGGAGATTATCACCCCTGGCCAGAACGGGGCATTTCTCGAACGGCCGCCATCGAGAACGCTCATAAAAACGCATTAGCTCAACGCAAATCTTTCTTTCTTTACATGGCGGAGCGGCGGCTGGTAAGACCTCGAGCTGATTTAAGTGTGCATGACAGGTTTTACCAAGGGTCGAATAAACCATCAAGCGGATCAGGATCTACATCGTCGTTAAATAAACTGTTCGATAAATATAGAGGTATTCCTGCCAATGTTCCGATTACAAAATACCTGATGCTGACTGGGGACATAACACAGATAATGCAGCAAACGATCCAGACGCGATTGGAGTTGA
>JAABUW010001809.1_pt1 | contig 34189 bp, 35 predicted proteins | sample 5560081 | NCBI WGS metagenome assembly JAABUW01 (sample SAMN10711882, study PRJNA513363) | rock metagenome | isolation source: Antarctica rocks | place: Antarctica: Victoria Land, Knobhead sud | reverse complement strand
GAGTTTCAGCAGCAAAGAGACTTTGTTGGCATTCCCAAGATTTCAAAGATGTTTTTTTAATAAATCTCCATCTTTAAAAAAAAAGGGGGTTTTTGGCGCAGGTAGCGATGATGGCGGAAAAATGAATCCCGCCTCTAAGATAGAAAGAAATACATTGATTTGTGAGAGGAGGAGTTTGATGGAACGTTTTGTGTGGGGAGGGGAAAGGGAATAGTGAGTGAGTGAGTTAGTGTCAAACAGGTTGATTTTCGGGACATTGGTGACACTGGTTGGGTTGACGAAGTTTTTGTGAAGGATGTTTTGAACTTGAATGAGAGGAATTGGTTCTGTGGAGATGGTCATTGGTGCTGGGGTTGTGTACTGTAGGAGATGTGGGAGATAGGGTTTTTGAACTTGAAGACGGGTTGGCGAGTGTGTAGGCTTCGTTTCGCAAAGGATAGTTCGTAGTAATTTTTTGTGTGAAAAGAGATGGGGATTCAGAACTGGGGTGGTGTATAATGTTCAATAGCTTTTTGTTCTATGGAGAGAAGAATAGTAATCTCATCAGAATTTAAAGTTGAAATCTCGTCCAGATGTTAAAAAGAAGCACGAACAGTCTTTTAGCAACTCACAAATCGAATATAGTCGCTCATATGATAAATTCAAACCACGTTATGGTTCATCACTCACCTCCTCGCTAACATCTTCGTCGAGGTCTATATCGGCGGGTTGATCATGAATCGTTCCCTGTGCTCGCATAGCCGGAAACACCTGGCTATAAATTGCAACAAATAGCCGTCAAGAAAAGACCTCCAGAAGAAGGGAGATGGCCCGAACAGATGGCCGAGTTCACGAGAGAAAGATTGGTCGAGCATGCATTCACCGAAAAAAGGCATATCCTCTAGAGTTCAACCTCCACATCCCACCCGTCTTGTCGACTTCGCTCTTGTACTGAATCTTCGACCCCAGCGTGTCGACCAGAGCATCGCCCGCCACCTTTTCGAAATACCGAGTCTTCCACTCCTTTCCATCAGCCCGCTCGCGTTTCCGCATCTCGCGCTGCCGGTGCTCGATCTTGGCTTTTTCGACGCTCACTAAATCCATGTTTCCGTTAACGATGGCCGAGGTGACGCCATGCCATGCCCGGCGTGACTCGAGGGGATCTTGCTTCTCTGGCGGGGCGATCTTAAAGGGGGTTATGGCATGCTTGTTTCCGTCAAAGGTTTCGAGTTTGCGCTGGGTTTTGGCGTCGGTGATGGTGAAGGCGTTCGCCCATTGTCCCTCTATACTGTACAGCACGTCCTTTGGCCGTCCTTCTCGATATACCGTTGCGGTGAAGGATGTCTTCTTCCCGCCCAACCATCCTCGGCCGGAGTAGTCGACTTTGGCGGTGAAACCGGAGGAGGCTTGAATGTAGCTGCTCTTGCTTAATTCAATGGATGGAGAGCCATAAATTAGGCCCACGATATGTATAGGTGGTAGTGTGATGAGGTAGTCTTCGTCGTATCTGTCAAGGTGAAGAAGGGCATGGCCGGATTGTCTGATTTGGACTGTGTTGGAGAAGGAGGTTTTGGGAGCAGTGTAGCCGTGCAGCTGTCAAATGGATACATGTGAGCATTTGTGTCAGAGGAGCAAATGGAACTGCTTACTCGGACCCCGTGCTGTTTGTTCCGAATGCAGTATGCTGTAACTGGTGGGTGATGGCTGTGTCTTTCTTAGATTGTCCCAATTTCACATACAAAAACCATGCGCATACCTCACTTGCTCAGACACTATTTGCGTAGTACCAGCAGCATCCTCCCACTTTCCCACAAACAACTCCCCCAAGAACGGATTCAATGGCTTCTTCTCGCCGCCAGCCTTTCCATCTCTATATGCTGTACGCTGCCTCAATGTGCTCAAGAACCATTTGAGAACCGACAATGCACGTTTTGCAGGGTCTGGCTCATTTACGGGGGCGACAAACAGGGAAGGTCGGTCAGCCCAGTAGGAAGAGTATTCGACGAGGGAAGTTGTGGAGAGGATGAACGGCGGAGCCACTAGAGCGGAGAGGTCTCCGGAAAAGGAAGCAATTGACTGGAGAAGGATTAGCAAGCTAGATACAATCAAAAGCAAGAGAACAGTCAGAACAGCTGCGTACTCTGAGGAAAGATGTCCAGGAACCCTTGTTTTGGGGTTTTGTGGGAGAGGCCACATCTTTCAGGGAATGAGGCATTTTGAAAGTGTCATAGAATAGTGATTGAAGCTATTCGATTGAAGAGGGAAGAGATCACCTAAACAGCATTTGTAAAGAGAGGAGCGATATATAGCAATAACGAGAATAGCAGCGGAGGAAATTCATGCCTTGCATGGGTCGTCGTCATCCTATTAGTCGAACGGGCCGTTACTTGCGTTCTCTGTAGAATAAGAGAATGCGCTCCGTATCGTCGGCGGGGTGCAGCATGCTGAATGGCGGGGCATTTTCAGGTTCGCCTGCACTATGACGGTGCATTTGCTGTTGAAAGTGGAACCTTCAAGTCAAGAAAGCGTTGAATTGCATGTGAAAGTCAAAGAACGAGAAGAAGTCGAGTGGCACTGAGACCCTCGGTCGCGGCCGTACGGTATTATTCTTACCGTACGTAGTAAGCTTAATTAGCATCGACCTGATTGGCCAAGAGTTCACTGTGTGTAAACCACTCTTCACTCGAACATAATTCACTTCAACATACCCAAACCTCCACCTCGATCTTCAAACCTTCTCAAGATTCCCCGAAAGCTCAGTCCAGAAACACGCTCACATGCTCCTCTACCCGCAAGCATTCAGAGAAAAAAGCAGCCACGACTTTACCCTATCATAACCTATACTGTTCCAAAGCCATTGGTTCACTCGTACATACTCAAATCTCAAGTCCAAGAATCTGCTTCCGCTACCCTCACGCATAACTTCTTCATCCCCCCCCCTTCTCAAAAAAACCAACAGCATTCAAGACTCGCAAAGATCCATGACGCGCACGACGACATTTTTAAAAAAAAGTACGAATATTAGTAAAAAACGTTAAACCAAAACATACCAGCCAAGCAGAACCTCCTCAATAAAAAAAGTCCAAAAGATCTAACTCGAAGAATTCACAAGCCATTTCCAAAAAAAAGAACCCGAAAAAAAAACAAGAAAAAAAAACAAGAACAAGCAAGCAAAGGGAAAAGTGCAAGTAAGGAAAAGATTATAAGAAAAACGGAAAAGGTATCTCACGTCTTTCGTTTCGCCAAAACCAACCGTCAAAGCGAAATGCCAACTACATTCATCTCTTTTGCGCATTGGTGATGGCGAGTACGGATGTCCATCGGTTGTTGGTTGAGGGGCCAAGAAGGGGGTTTTGGGTAAGGAAGCGAGAGGAGCTGAGCTGAGGATAGGATGATGGGGGCGGGTTTTACTGATTTAAGATTATTCGGTGTGACGGAGTAGGCTAGCTACTACCTTTCCCTCTTTTTCTTCTTTCCATGACTTGCCTGTATCATGGCATATGGTATCCTCAATTTTCGAATCTCTAGCCGCCCAACCCCAAAATACTAAAACAACCGAAGAAGCAAAATCCCCCAATGTCATGAATCCTAACTATTAGGCTACCCTGTAACTACTCACCCAGTAGCATCCCGCATAATCGCCCAAGACCCACTCCAACGCTCTAAACACGCACCCTCGCCACCCTAATCCGATTCCTCAATTTCCTCGCCCCAAGCGTCGCATTCCCCGTCGGCAGCGGCACGCCGGACAAACTCGCGCCCGTACGCGTAGGCCTCGGTCTTCCGGTCCCATGCTTCCCCGTCCCCGTCGGCCCTGGCTTGCCCGTCCCCGGATACGTCGTGATGACGCCGGATGTAATGGGCGAAACGGTGGGCACGCTGACAGTGCCCGTGGGGACGGGTTTCTTGCTTAAGCTGGTTAGGCTGGCGGTTGTTGTCGGGGTCGAGAGAGTGGATTTGGTGGTGGAGCCGACGGGGCCGAGGCCGGGGATGGAGAGAGGGAAGCACTTGGAGAGAAGGGGTTGGTTGAGGAGGGACCAGAGTTTCTTGGCGAATTTGGGTTTCGTGCTGCTGCCGAGGGTGGCGTCCACATTAAGGTCCACTTCGATAGCAAGGAGGGATGTGACTTGGACGCCAGTTTTAGAGGAGCCGGGCGTTTGGCTGCAAAGTCCGGTCTCGTTGTAAGCGGCGGTGAGGATGGCAGAGACCTGAGGGAGCTTGAGCACCATGGCGACATCGAAGGTCCCGACGCCGGTGAGCTCGATTCCAAAGGCGAGTTTGGGCTGGGAGAAGGCGGCGGCGGTAATAGAGGCAGTCAAAGCCGTAACATCAAAGTTAGGAGTGATATTACCATTTTCGAAGCCAGTAGCGGAGCTGCTGTCGGGGTTTTGGACGTCCGCGGTGATTTGCGCCGTGTCGGGGACAGAGGCGCTGAGCCCGTAGGCGAAAGAAGCGGTGCCCTTGACCGAGGTACTAATACCGACCTCATAGCTTATAGTAGTACCGAGATGGAATATTCCGGTAATGGCAATTCCAGCACCGGGAATGCCTGCTGCGAAAAGCTCCTTGCTGTAAGAAAGGGCGTCTATTTTTTCGACGGCAGTAACGGTGGTTGTGAGCTGGAGGTTTGCAACGAAATTCTTGGGCTGGCCCTGGAGGGTGAGCGACTTTAAGCTGAAAAAGGAGACCGAGACGTGGCCGGTAAGGGTGAAGGTGCCGGTGGTATAGCAGTTTACGCAGTCGATTTTGATCTTATTAGCAACCGTAAAGATGTTAGTAGCCAACCCCGGTGTGCCGGCGCTAACGTCAAAGGTGATGGATTTGCTGACGTCCACGTTGCCTGATAATGCGCCGCCAATGCCTTTGCCAATGCTGCCGATGTCGCCCAAGAGGCCACGTTTGGAGGAGGGGCGTTTGTAGGGGATTACTTTTCCAAAGTCCATTTCGTAGGTGCCTGCTACTTCCGACCATGGAGCAGATTGGGACGTTAAATGGGTGGTGAGGGTTTTTGGGTCTTCCACGAGGTTCGTGATGCTAGTGATGGAGTTAGCACATATTCTTTGATGCTAGAAGGCAAGATACTTACTAGTACGGCTGTCGTTCGTCAGCTGGACTGCAGCCATCATGGTTGGCAATTAGGAGGAATTTCTTCTCCGATGCCGAGTTGATATAATTCCATTGCTTCACCGCATAGCTAAAAGCGGCGTCGGATTTAAAGGTCAAAGACATGGCTCCATCCGCTCCCTTGCAGTCAACAGCTTTGGTGAGTCCTTCGAATTGTTCCATCATAATCATTTTCAGACCATCCGGGGCATAGAGAGTCATGTTGGCAAGCAACAGCTGGCCATGGTCTACCGTAAATTAGCCTCCGAAGTCCCCAAGGGAGTCGGTGGAGCACCCACCACCAGGCGATCCATAGATCAATTCTGATTGGGTTTGTAAATCCAAATGGGAGAAATCTTCTGATGATCGCCGTTGCAATCCTTGAGCAGATTGGAAATCAAAGATGTTGATTGCTTTGAGAATCTGAGGACCAGGTTCTGGTTTTGCCAAGGCAAAGACTGGAAGGGCAGGCAGCACTGCTCCCAATGCTAAAGAATGTATACGCATTATGGCGTCAAGGCAAGGCTCGAGGTGGTTGAATTATATATAATGAGAGTAGTCAAGGAAGAGAAGGACTGAACAGACGCAAATGCAAAAGAATAAAGACTGTGAATGCACCAATGTCCAACAAGGCCATTGATGAAGGAGCGAAATGGATCATTATATATCAATTCGACGACTAAAAGAGAGGATCCGTTGAAGTGGAAAGATATACGATTCTTAGCCCCAAGATTGGGATGAGCATGAGCTGCAGGTACGAGTAACGAGTGGTGCTAGCACTGCCTTGACGAGGGGGGAGGTGTATCAGCCAAGAGAATTGCAAGGTACATATGATAGCCCACCATTGCATCAGTTACACGACCGGGGCGAAGGCGCTAAGATTGTCTGCCATCACGACTGCGTCGTAGTGTCACCGGTCTGCCGAGTGTGGTGAAGCACGTACGCAGGAAAGTGGTCAAGGATCGCAGGTATTCCTGATGTGGCATTCTGTGCCGTTCAGCCTGCTGACTCCGGAGGATCGACCGACACGAACATCCTGGCAAGGAACACACTACGTCCATCATCGACGCAGCTGTGCAGGGAGGTTGCGATAAAGAAGCAGTGATGGGTGCAGATGGTGTGTTACGGTTAACCATTGTCATCGTCGGCGCCAAGGGTGGCATGCATGTGCGTCAACATGATTGGTTGTGGTCAGTAGGGCTGGAGTATTCCGTATGTGATGGACGATGGGGGCGGAGACAGAATGTGGAAAGTAGGAGAGTGGGATGAGGTGAGCGGCGCGGGTGAGCGTGGGTGGTGGGGAAGGTGGGATGAAGTTGCTGGTGTTTCAGATATAAGGTTGTACAGTACTGTACCGTACTCGTACCTTACATATTGGGATCACCGTCTTTTTCGCTAAAATCCATTGCCCTGGTGCTTGGCCCTTTACCCTTTCACTCACTAAGGCTAAGACATGCCAGCCATTTGCGGGCGATTCGTCCTCGAGGTATTGGTGGTTAGCGACTAGCGAGAGTGCAGGTACCCGTGTTGTACTGTCGTAGGCGAAAACAGCCTCCTTTACCGTGTCAAACTCCGTATACAGTAAGCCTTGAAGTACATACCTTACTACCTACAGTACCTACCACCCCAACCACGACGTACGAATACCCACCTTATCTGCAAACAAAGCATCCGATGGATTTGGGTCCTCTACATCGAGGCCGAGGAGCCTTGATGTCAGCGAATCTCACCAGACGAAATGATTCAAGGATGCACATCAGTCCTTGTTTCCATTGCTGTGTCTCATGTGTTGTACGTGCACACAACCTTACCTGGCACTTCACCGGATGCCTTGCGGATTTCACTTCAGTTTTCGTAACGCTTCCGAAGTTGCGCAGTACTTGGACCGGCGAGATAAGGCCAAGTTCTTGAAGAAGGGCAGGCAGAATAAGCTGGGGCAGGCAGCTCATGGTCGGACTTGGGACCCCCGATGGGATAGATCTTCTTTATCAGTGGGTTTGCATCGATCTTAGAGGGGGCCGTTCATGTTCAAGTGTGGTCACAGCCTCCAGCTGCCATTCATCTAAGCGAACAGTAACAGTGCGGAAGGTGGGGCATCGGGAGATGTGTAGGTATGAATATAACGGAGAGACGCTTATCTGCTTTCTGTGTAGCTCAAGAGTCACGCGCATGATCGTAACAAGTTGAGACAGGAATCGCGGAATCGCGGAATCAACTGGTCCGTCAATCTGTTTGGGCATGTGAAAATCGAAGGCACTGCCATTGTACATGGTACTGTGGAAATTAATTCAGTTGTTCTCAACAGACGTTCACATCAGCTTCAGGCTTCCCGTTAGCCCATCAAAGTCGGTGTCATCGGTGATAGTCTGCTTGTGTCACGCGGACCGAGCATACCTATGGGGCCGTTTTCATATCCTCTATCCTAAGGTAGTGCTCTAAACCTTTATAGGACAAAAGCCTCCCACTGGTTTGCATTCTCTGCCATTGTTCACGCTTCGTCACGCTACCGTGGTATTGCTCTAACTGACTACCTTAACGTATGTTCTATGTTCCATAACCACGTGTCGTCGATCAGCGGCCGGGGACAAGTCCACCCCGTAGGTACTGATGGTTGAGGATAAAGCATGCGCTAGCATTACGATCGCATTCAATATCTGGACAGGACGCCATAGCTCCGATTTGATGAACCGATTGCCGGCGTGCGTCCCATTCAACAAGACAAGATACACCCGGCTGCCGAGTCCTGCTTCATGCCCTTTGCTTTGAAGCTGCTGCAGAGGCCGTCGCATTCTTCTCTTGAACCGCCCTTGGTGTAGGGTTGGTGACTGGTTTGGTCTTGGGGCCCGTTTTCGGCGGCTTAGGAGGCTGCTGCTTCGCTAGAGGTATTTTGTTCTGGATGGGCTTCGTAACTACTCCGTTTGCCGATGGCTCTTGCGGGGTTGATTTTTGGGTAGAAGACTTTGGGGTTTGACTGCTTGGAGGTTTTCGCGGAGTTGAGGCCTTCGACGAAGCCTTTTGAGCGATTCCGTTCTGTTGCTGTTTGGCTAGGGGGATTTTGTTCTCGATGGGCTTGGTGGCTGTTCCGTTCGCTGATGGTTCCTGAGCCACCCCATTCTGCTGCTGCTTCTTCAAAGGTATTTTGTTCGCGACGGGTTTGGTCACTGCCCCATTAATGGACGACTTCTGAGGGGTCGAGGCTCCAGGTGAAGACTTCTGAACAGCGGATCCTCGAGGAACATTTTTCTGTTTCACAGCTCTGTTTACGGAAGTTTTTTGAGCGTTGGGCCGTGTGATGGGGGATTTCTGTATCTTCCCCTTCCGCTGTTGTTGCTTTCTGAGTGGACTGACCTGAGCGGGTTTAATGGCTGACCTGGCGGCTGAGGCAATCTGCATACTCGCTGCATCCACGAGAGCTCGATGAGCATTGGGAGCCATCAATGTTTTCCGTTGTCCGTTATTGGCGCTACCCAACGCCTTTGAAGCGAGGCCTATTAACCCCTTCTGAGCTGCCACGGTGTTTTGTGTTCCAATATTACTGACCAAAGCGTTGATTGCGTAGTCCGATAAATGCTTCTTTTCAGGCCCTTTCAGCTGGTTTTGCTTGACACTATCGATAGTGTCAATGACGGCCTGTTTGTTGAACGACTTAATTAGTCTCTGTGGGAGCGCACCATAGAAGCAATACAGTATCAATGCAAACAAGCCGGTCGGCGCGAAGATCTGCAAAAATTCGTACCAATGTGCTGGCCTGACTTGGGTTTCGATGTAGCCAGCACCTCGGCGGGTGTTTCCGTCTGGTCCTTTGTCTACACCTACATCAGCAGGGAAGTTTCCGTGCTGGTAATAATATTCGATGAGGTTGTCTTTTTCGGTCCAGCGAGCTCTAAGCCAGTGCTCAAATGCCCGGGAGTCATCTAAAGGTATAGAGGATATCGCAAAGCGCCTCCAATACATATTCACGGATTTCGGTGGCCGACCACCAAAGTAGGAAGCCTTGACAGTGTAGATATCCTGAGCAAACTCTCCGCGGGGTACACCTTCGTAGGCGATAGTGCAATCGTAGACCCACTCAGTTGTGTTTCGCAGTTGCTGTAGACAGAATTGCAGACCGGTACTTCGTGGTAACAGCTGGTGTTTCATGTCATCGATCCCGTTCTTTTGAGCCCACTGTTTACTTCTTTCGCGCGTAGAATCGGCAAGATTGGTTCCTTCTGGGAACATCACAAGCCACATTGGGAGATTGGGTTTGTTGAACTTTTGAAGGTGTGTTGCCAAGCGAGGCTTGTCCTTCTCCCAGTTTCTTTTGAGGAAGATAAACTGAGAGAACTGCATTCCCCAACCGATAACTGGTATCCGTTTCAAAGACTCCTTGAGGACGATGTAAATGCGGCCGTGCATCCCCGCAGAGTACCCTATCCACCACAGATATAACCAGTCTGTGTATATCTGTGATATGTTAGCGTATACTTGGGGGTAATATAGATGGTATTTACCTGATGGTTAGCGATCATAACCAGTCTCTCCGGAAAGTCGCATAGTAGGTTCCCATCCAGGGTTTGCAGAAGTTGACCTCGCACGCTCTTATCTCCACTGACCCTCATGATCGTTGGAGCCCATGATTGGGTCATACTCATAGTAAGGAGACCCCATGATTGTTTCGTGAACGCAATCCAAGCGTTGTACCAATCCTGATTGATAAGATACAAAGGGGCGCCGAGAAATTGCGAGGCATTGATTCTGTAACGGCCTTTAGCATTTTACATTCTTTTGGAGACGAGACGTATAGTCTTACGCAAGGCATCCTCCCAGAAAATAGGCTCCCAAGCCCACTGCTCGTGAGGCCTGAGAGTACTCGTACTTGAGTGGACGTGGAGGTTCAGGTTGTCTGACTTTCGTCGAAAGACCAGCACCAAGATCTGCGTTGAAGTTAGACCCAGCCAAGGCCTTGGAGACTGCTGCAGCCTTCTCCATCCTTTGGTAATACCTAAGAATCTTTCTGGAAAGAGAAAGGAGGGAACTTTGGATGTAGTAATGTCGATGATCAAGAAATCAACAAATCTGACATCATCGTACCTTGCAGTAGCGCAGAGAGCCGATTAGGAGTAGCGTAGAACGCCACAGGTATTAGCCACAACCAACGGTTCATGGGCATTCATAAGGTTAGGGTTATGGCCTTACGAATATGGTGAATGACTTTGCAAACAGACTGACGGGAAAGAGTAGACCAATTTATGAGTGTAAATATACAACAACTCACATTTCCACTCATATAGCCATCTTGTCCATGTGACCTGAGCGTAACCCTTACAATCTCGCTCGCCTTGGATTGGGTCGAGAATGACCACCAGATATCGAGTCGAGTATGCACTGAAGACGCATCGTCGAGATCAATTGATAGAATGGATCAAAGGTCTTCTGGCAGTTCCTTTCGTCCTCCATTCTCAACCTACCGTCACCTTTGACGAGCATGGCAGTGTTCTCTCCAACATGGCAACAACAGCGCATAAGCGCTATGCAGAGATCATGCATGACGTAGAAGTGCTCATCAATGATCATATCAGTCATCAGAAGAACGGCACGCATGGACGTTCCAAGTTGAAACTGCTGGTTCCCAGCGTTGGTGTCTTTTTCACTCCTTTGCTTCTCGTGGAAGCGTTTGTGCACCAAGACACCCGTCGGAGGATCAGCTCACGTCGTTTTGTGCCTCCATCGTTCAATGACATCCGTCTGACCTTAAATTCTGCACAAGTGATGGGGCTTGTCCGAAACGGACCTCTCCAGCTAGTGACGTTCGATGGGGATGTAACGCTCTATGATGATGGCGAGTCGTTGAACCCAGATAATCCAGTTATCCCACGAATTCTAGGACTCCTCTCAAGAGGGATAAAGGTTGGCATCGTCACTGCAGCTGGCTACACTGATGCGTCAAAATACCATGGGCGATTGTCCGGCCTTCTGCACGCGGTCAAAATTGCTGTTGAAGAGCAGAGACTTGTTGACCCTAGGTTGGTTATCATTGGTGGTGAAAGCAGTTACCTCTTTGAATTTGATGTTTCCCATAAGAGCTGTCTCAATTATATTCCAAGGGAAAAGTGGATGCTTGAAGAAATGAAGCTGTGGGGTGACGAAAACATCCAGCTATTGCTTGATGTTGCAGAAGCAGCGCTGATTGAATGTGTGAATAACATGCAGCTTTCAGCAGAAATACTCCGGAAAGAACGAGCTGTAGGGATAATTCAAGCGACAGGGCCAAAAGCCCAGAAGTTTACTCGGGAGCAGCTCGAGGAGACGGTGTTGGTCACCCAACATATTGTTGAGATGTCGCCTGTAGCCAAAAAGATACCATTCTGTGCATTTAATGGTGAGTGGAATCCCATATGCCCCACGACTGTTTCTAATATCGCCTCGATAGGAGGCAGCGACGTCTTTGTTGACATTGGCGACAAATCCTGGGGTGTCCTGTCCTGCCAACGCTACCTCGGCGGCATCGCTGGTAGCAAGACTCTTCACGTAGGCGATCAATTTCTCTCTGCTGGGGCAAATGATTTCAAGGTATGGTTCTTTTGCAACCAAAACATGGTTCGAGAGGCTGACGGAGCCGCACGCAGGCAAGATTAGCTTGTACGACGGCTTGGATAGCAAATCCGGCAGAAACAGTCCAGCTGTTGGATGAGATTGCGTATCATGGTGAGAAAATGAGAGCTTGATGACGCTCAAAGAACTTCGAAAAGCAGATGATAGGTAGCAGTCACTGAAGCTAGTATTAAAACCTGAAATATCATGGTAATAGCATTCTCATGAAATCCTTTCACCAACACCACGCTAGCAAATTATACATAGAATACGCAAAACAAAAATCGCCTCTTATCGTACATCCGTAATATCCAAGGCTTCTCGCTTTTTCCCTATCGTGCAAATACCATCACATTACGATTGCTTCGTGTTTTGTGCGCTAGACGGTTCATTTTGCAGCACCATTGAGTTTGGGAGCCTGTGGTGTCTTCCCATTCGCTTGGGGCACCTTAGAAGCTGCGCCGTTTGTCTGAGGTGCTTTCTTTGGAACCCCGTTAGCTTGTGGAGCCTTTGAAGCAGCTCCATTGACTGATGAGGCCGTGTTGGGCATTCGATTTACTTGAGGTGCCTTTGGTGGGGCGCCATTTACTGATTGTGCTTTCTAAACGCAAACTGTCAGACTGAGAAGTTCTTCCGATTGATTTGGATGCACTTTCTGAAGAGGTACAGCTCTGAACTTACCTTTGGGGTGTTCGTTCCCTTTGGGCCCAGCTTTGGCGCAGGAGCCCTTGGTGCATTGCCCGCCTTAGCTTTGGCCGCTTTCGCTTTTGTCATCTGCTCCTTCTGATACCGTATCAATTGTGCTCGTTGCCACTCCAGCTCTTTCATCTTTGCCTCCGTGATCTGCCAGATTACTTGTTTCTTCTGCTTCGGCGTGGGCGCAGGGGCCTGAGCGATATACCGTTTGCCTTCTGCTGTATCGGCATATTGCTCAAAGGCTTTCTGTTTTTCTGCGAGTGAGAGGACTGAAAACTCGTCAGTTAACGCAGTTGTAGGACGGGTACTGGAGGTAGTGTACCAGCGCTGTTAAGGGTTTTCGAGAGACCCTTCAAGGTATCTGTGTTGGGCTCAACGTCAAGGTTGAGAGAAAACAATTTCGTCACGATATCCATTGTTGAAGTGAGTGTGGTTTCCTTTCGAATTGTGATTAGAATCGGTTGTAGCAGGAAAATTGAAAGATGTTTTGCAAGCACGCGAGCCAACGTAGTAGGATTTCTGCCGGCTGATGTCATACTTGTCGCAGCCTTGATTTTAGCCACAGTGGCAAGACAAGCGAGACTGGAGCGCGTCTTTGACAACCCTTGCGCATCCTCATGTCGTACACAGTACGGAATACATTGCGCGCTCGGGACTCATGTCATAAGCTGCCTGAAACTGTCTTTGATAAGTTCCTGGCATGCGCCATCTGCTGATCTTTCAAATCCTTTCGTCCTGCCTCCAGTCCTTGTTCCGTCGAACAATCGCTAGGCATTTCATTTATCAGTGCCTAAAATATAGCAATATGCCTGGAGAGAAACTCTCTGATCATCTACTCATTGTTTATCGAGTCTTGAGAAATTCTATATCTGAAAACGTACTTTGAGGGTAACTCCATCTGGAATTAGAACATGCGTTGCTTCCTTTTCCGTGATCATGACTCTGGCCATATACTCTCGTCGAGCTTCCCTTTTTCCCAAAAGCGCTTTGCTTCATCTAGTTGTTTAATCTAGCTTCGGCTTTCATTTCTACAAATCGTATTCCTATACTTATCAATACCATAATCCTAATAGATTTCACTTTTTTGTGCTTGAGTGACATTCTTCAAACCCTAAAACCATAGATTCTACATTGAATCCTGTTCGCTCCTAATTCCTCCGTCTCGATTGATATTTCAACTTCTATCTCAGATATATATCGCCCGCTGGACTGCTCTCTATAAAAATACGTGAAGCCTTCGAATTCGAGAACTCTACACGGGTAGGACTTGGTGAAGCCCGAGCTGTATGTGGTGACAGATGGAACGAAAAACCCTTCCAGAAGAAATATATGCTAGTCTATGTCGACATTTAAGGCCGACGCAAAGACATGAAGAACATAGAACTACCTACCAGCAAGTTTTACCGACTCCGGGAAAAGACTGGCTCTTTGTCGTTTGCTGTGGGTGCTATCAGACCATTGAATTTGGACACCAAAAGTCCCAGAAAAGAACTAGAATACCAGTGGAAGGAGGAACGCACGCGTATAAAAAAGTAAGGCGAGATTTTTATTATCCCAGTTGATCAGGCACATCCAACAGCTTGAGTATACTCAGAATTTGGAAGCAAAGAGATTGAGACTGTGAAGTATCTATAAAGCGAGGAAATAGGCGTGTGCGCAACCAAGTTACACTGTGAAAGAGGAACAGCGGTAATGGCTGGATGAATGAAGACCAGAGACTGCATTTTGATACCAAGGTGAGTGGGAAACTCTTGAAGTCAGGCGTTGTAGAACTATCATTTAGGATCAGAAACTGTCGCGAAAAACAAGTGTCCAGGCAATCTCACACCAAGTAGACACTCCAAATAGTAGTACAACAATCATCGTCACTTGCGGCCAGGCGTAAGTTTGTCTGGCACTCGTAGTCGTGGCATGAGAAGATGACTTGAACGGACTTTGCGCCAAGCCCTGCTGACTAAATACGGTTGACATGCACGACATGCATCGCGTGCGTCGAATTAGCTCTCTAATAGGCCTTTGATACTCTTCAACAGATGTGCTTCTCACCTCAACAATGCAAACCAGCATTAGTTCGCGCAAGTCATCACAACTATTAACGTGCGGGGCGATAGGATGAAACTTTTTAGCAGATATAGCCATGGATGCCGCTTCCAACGCGAACTGGCCCACGACCTCAAGTGGCCTGACTTCGCTCCTTAGCATTGTTACCAGTACTGCTACGAGCAGTACTCCCTCGCATACCTTTGAAATAGCAGAAGCTCCTAAAGTATCTCAGATGAGCTCATGGCTGGGCTTGTTCGGTCGCCTGATACTCGTTATGGCGCGAGTGATACCGGGCGTCCTTTATTGGATCATTACTTTTACCACAATCACTCTACCTACGATCCTTTTCACGCTCTTCTCGACCAGTCTAACGTTTACCATGAACATGACCACCTTGTAGGTTTGGTATGTGCGTAGTGCCACGTCTGTAAGCTAACACCATCCAAGAATGCTCATAGTGCTTGCGTTCGCATCTATGGTTTCCTGGATTGTGAGATATCGATATCTAAACATGTATGCTCGACTGCCTCCCGAACTCCAACGGAAAGAGCCACAGATTGAGCTGTTTCCGGATACGCAAGACGGAGACTCGAAACCAGGTCTGGCAAATTACCTCGACGAATTCTTGAGCGCAATCAAGGTATTCGGGTACCGTAAGCCAATGGACATATGGTACATGGTGAAAGAGCATGGCTGATAGTTAGGAAGTTGAACGCTCGGTTTTTCACGAGCTCACTCGAACGATGCAAACACGGAAGCTTATTGCTGGAGAAACATTGCTGTTGGAGGAAGAAAAGGGCTTCTGTCTTGTAGTGGATGGGCTGGTACAAATATTTGTTAAATCGAATAGGGAAAGTGCTTCTACGAGCGGCGAGGCCTGGATTAGTGGGGGCGGACATTCCTATGAGGAAGAAGAGGAAGAGCATCCTGAGGGAGACCATCAAGGATACCAATTGCTTACAGACGTCAAGAATGGAGCACCAATGTCATCTCTATTCTCCGTATTGTCGCTGTTTACAGAGGATGTGAAGCTACGGCATGATGTTGAGGATGAAGCTGGAATGGCTTCTGGTTATTCCAGCGCAGGATTTTCGTCGGGGGTCACGCCCCGTTCTGGGGCGGCGAGTCCTGTTCTAACTCCAGGAACTCCCTCGCATATAGTCGCCAACAACAATGACCACTTACCAGTCCCGAATAGCCGCAGTCATTTACCAAGCGTACCACCTCTTTCGCTCGATTCAAGCTCACACAATTATCGACACAAGCGATCGGACCATAAGAGATATCAAGAACAGAGAAAACCTAGCACACTAAAGTCTGCACATCCGGATATAGTCGCCAGGGCGACAGTAGATACGACGATTGCAATTATCCCTGCTACTGCCTTTCACCGTCTCACACGAGTCTATCCCAAAGCCACAGCACATATTGTACAAGTCATCCTTACACGGCTTCAACGTGTTACACTCGCCACAGCACATTCATATCTCGGACTGACCTCAGAGGTTCTCCGGACCGAGCGTCATATGAATAAATACACGAGCTATGACTTGCCAAACCACCTGCGAGGGTCTGCATTGGAAAGACTAAAAGAAAAATTTACGCGAGAAAAGGAACGCTTGGGACGTGCGGAGGAAAGTATGAAAGGCATTGCGTTACACAACCCAGGAGCGGGTAAACGACGGCGCTCAAGCAGTAATTTACGGAGAGAAATCGCGACACAAGCAAGGACCGCAGCTGCTCGGAACAAGTCTTCAGCACCTGATTCGAACGAAGCAGCATCGCCAAATGCACGATCTGGGGTCAGCGCTGGCGACTTACTGACAAATATCCAGGTCTCCAGGTTTGGAGCAAGGCATCCTGGTAACCTTACCATGTCAACTGCTATACCAGATAAAAGACCAACCTCGCAATCCGAGGCCCGAGAATACGGGAGTCCCTCGGGTAGGTTGGACCATGCTCCCTTCACGACTTCACCAACCCCCAACGGTTTGCCACTTCATCGGCAAGACTCGTTAGACGAAGACGCAATGTTCCGTATATCTATACTTGAATGCATAACGAAAGCCATTGGACTTACGAGCACAAAAGATGCTATGAAAAGGCCTGCAGAATCAGTGGAGCAGTCTCCACGTATGGTCTCATACGATGCTCAACGTCAAAAAGCCACTTTCACGAATGCATTCGGATTCATGGATCCCTACGATGGCTCAGGTGACGGCGACTCGGAATCTATGAATTCTGTGTCTAGTATCGGCCCAGGAGGTTCTATGGGCCACCATCAGCTCATTGAAGAAACACGCGATGAACTTGAAATCGTCTATTTTCCCAAAGATGCTGTGCTTGTAGAGCAGGGCGAGAGGAATCCAGGGCTTTACTATGTTATCGATGGTTTTCTGGACGTAAGCGTCCCCGGAGAGGGCAATGACATTGATGGTGTGCCACTCTCGAGTGACATGCCAGGGCAAGACTCAGATCACCTCCTACCGCCCCTCAAACGGCTCGTCAGCAATACGCCGCGACGGTCTCCAATGCGCGGTGCGTCTACGAGCAGAAAGAAATCACAGTCACGGAAGAGCTTGTTTTTGATCAAGCCTGGTGGCCTTGCTGGGTATGTAGGTACGATATCGTCTTACAGGTCTTTCATAGACGTCAGAGCCAAGACAGATGTCTATGTTGGTTTTCTGCCTAGAGCGGCTTTAGAGCGCATTGTTGAGAGGTACCCCGTTGTCCTCTTAACTATGGCCAAGCGTCTCACCAGCCTGCTTCCTCGACTTATCCTACACATTGATTTTGCTCTAGAATGGGTGCAGGTAAACGCCGGTCAGGTCATCCATCACCAGGGCGACGAAAGTGACGCTATCTACATCGTGCTCAATGGGCGGCTTCGAGCGATCTTGGAGCGTGATGACGGTGGTATGAGGGTTGTGGGTGAATATGGGCAGGGTGAGAGTGTGGGTGAGCTCGAGGTTATGACTGAGTCTTTAAGACCTACTACCCTGCATGCCATCCGCGATACCGAGCTAGCCAAGTTTCCTAAGACTCTATTCAATAGTCTTGCTTTAGAGCATCCAGGTATCACCATTAAGATCTCTAAAATCATTGCTCAGCGAATGCGAGCACTGATCGAGGATCCATATTTCGAGCAAGGCAAAGACAAGACGAACACGGCAGCAAACAAGAACGTCACGTCAACTTTGAACCTTCGCACAATAGCTATTCTACCTGTCACTGCCGGAGTCCCTATAGTAGAGTTCGGAAGCAGACTAATGAGTGCATTGACTCAGATTGGCGTGGTCAACGGAGTGGCATCCCTCAATCAGGCCGCCATCCTTAATCACTTGGGACGGCATGCTTTTTCAAGGATGGGTAAGCTCAAGCTCTCGCAGTACCTTGCCGACCTTGAAGAGCGATATGGTATGCTTCTTTACATTGCTGATACCAACGTCAACTCTCCCTGGACGCAGACATGCATAAGTCAGGCCGACTGCATTCTTCTAGTTGGCCTTGCTGAAGGCTCGCCGAGTATAGGCGAATACGAAAGGTTTTTACTTGGAATGAAGACAACCGCAAGAAAGGAATTGGTACTTCTACATGTTGAAAGATACTCGCCACCAGGTCTTACGCGGAGATGGCTCAGAAATCGGATGTGGATCAACGGTGGTCATCATCATATTCAGATGGCGTTTCGAAATAACGTGGAGCCTGTACACCCTCAACTAAAGCGTCTTGGCACAGCCCTAAAGCAACGGGTGCAAGTACTACAAGCTGAAATCCAGAAATATACCTCAAGGAGAATACGCCAGACTCCGTTGTACTCAGCTGAAACGCCGTTCAAGGGCGACTTCCACAGATTGGCACGGCGTCTTTGTGGCAAGTCTGTTGGGCTTGTACTCGGCGGAGGGGGAGCACGAGGAATCTCCCAAGTCGGTGTCATTCGAGCCCTCGAAGAAGCCGGCATACCCGTCGACATTGTCGGTGGCACATCCATCGGTGCTTTTATCGGCGCCCTCTATGCTCGCGATGCTGACGTGGTACCTATGTATGGCCGGGCAAAGAAATTTGCGGGCCGAATGGGCAGCATGTGGCGCTTCGCTCTTGATCTCACTTACCCATCCGCATCCTACACCACTGGTCATGAATTCAACCGCGGCATTTTCAAAACCTTTGGAAAATCCCAGATCGAAGACTTCTGGCTCGAGTTTTATTGTAATACGACAAATATCAGCAAATCCCGCGTAGAGTTCCACAACTCCGGCTATGTCTGGCGCTACGTACGCGCATCAATGTCTTTAGCAGGTCTTATCCCTCCCATGTGCGATGAAGGAAGCATGCTTCTCGATGGCGGCTACGTCGATAACCTCACAGTTGCACATATGAAATCTCTAGGCGCGGACGTCATCTTCGCCATCGATGTGGGCTCCCTAGATGACAATCTTCCACAAACTTTCGGCGATTCTCTCTCTGGCGCCTGGGCGCTAATGAACCGCTGGAACCCCTTCTCTTCGTATCCCAACCCCCCAACCCTCTCAGAGATCCAAGCCCGGCTCGCTTACGTCAGTAGCGTAGATGCGTTGGAAAGAGCCAAAACCACGCCAGGATGTTTATATATGCGTCCGCCGATAGATGCATATGGGACGCTGGATTTTGCGAAGTTCGACGAGATTTATCAGGTGGGTTATAAGTACGGGCAGGAGTTTCTGGGAAAGCTAAGGGATAAAGGAATGCTGCCTGTTATGGAGGAGACCGAAGAAAAGAAAAATCTGAGGAGGACAATGGCACCAAGGAGGGCAAGTATTTAAAATACTGATATGAAGCGCGCTACCAAGGTCATGAGCCCTGTGACTAGGGAGGTTTATATGAAACATTTGCCAGCCAACAATACCTATTCACCATGAATCATTCATACAAAATCCGTGCACCTTCTGTTCAAGCACGAGAAATTGACCACTCCTCTTAACCTTAGCAATGAGTCACGGATCAAAGTTGAAAAGACGCATAGTGGATGGTCTCTGATACTGTAGCTAACATAAGTGCTCCAACAATGTTGTTTTTCTTGCAATTCTCATTTCAACAAAATATCGCAAAGCCCCTGGAAGCCTACCGACCAGTATGGACAATGTCCTCGGCAGCATCACCGATGCATCAGAACCAGACTTGAAAATTTACTGTGGCTCTTGCGAACTCACTGTTCATAAGTCGGTTATCTATCCTCAGTCGGAATATTTTGCTCGAATTTGTGAAGAAACCCCTCTGCCAGTAAGTCCGTTAGCGTGCAGGAATATTTCCAATCAAAGTTGACAGCAACAGGAAGCAAAGACCGCGAAGATCACGTTAAAAGGCGACGACCCAGACACGGTAGAGCGAATGGTTTGCTACTTATACCACAAAGATTACCAGGATGATGACGATTGCCAATCGGACACTTCGGAACCCAATGGTTCCCTGAGTGCTGAGGACCAAGCCTTCGAAACAACGCTCAACAGGATTGTCGTCAACATTGACGTATACGCCCTCGCGGAGAAATACGATGTCCCGCCTTTACGCGCCTTGGCAAAGGCTAAATTCACAGCCCTTGTATGCCGCATAAGGCGTCACGAAGACATTTCTCCCGTCTTTTTAGCGATCTACGAGTCCAGCGTTCGGCGCGGTCTGGAGCTGAGGGTTATCGTTTCTCGAATCTGCGCGTCGCGTATGAGGGCGGTCATTGACAATGCACAGCTCAACGGAAGCGTTAAGGAGAACGGGAATCTAGGGTGTCATGGTTCGATTAAGAAGGAGGTTGAGAGGAGAATGAGGGAGTTGGGGTTGCTTTGACGGCGTGATTGTTGGTAGGAGTTTTCTCTGGCGAAGCGAGGAGAGGAGGTGATTCAGTTTTAGTGAGGGGAGAGGCTTTATCATTGAGAGACTATTAGCAAATTTAAAAAGAGCGGAGGCTGATAAGAAAAATCATGATCCTTGCGATTTTTGTGCAGGAACTCATTTATCGATATAGATAACCAAAGATCATGGCTTTTGTCGTTACTGAGAGCTCTGAAGAGAAGCTATCATGTCGATTTACGCACCCCTGGTCTTGTGTATTTCTAGGATTGTCAAGAAAGGGGATTTCCTAAAATTAAATTTGGCTCCTAATTATGCGGACTGTCGTCGTGGGTGGTGGTGAGGGTGGAGAAGTCGGGTATTGGTCTAATAAATAAGGGGGGGGGTTTATGTTTTATAGGCGAAGTGAAGGATTGCATAAGGGCAATCATAGTTGAGTCGGCGTTGGGAAATGAAGTAGAGTAGAGGGACAAGTAGTGGAGATGACCTGGCTAATTCGAGAAGGAGTGTGAGTATTAGAAGTTATAAAGCGGTTTCGAAGAGGGTTTGAGAGAGTGAGTGGGCAACAAACAATACCCAATTCTTCCCCCAAATTAAGTAACATTTCGAGTATAAACAAGCCCTACTCTTCTTATCGCACAAACTTGGTGATTGAATCCAAGCGAATGATTGTCCTATTTCAAGAGAACGAACATCTTGCCTATGGGTACCGATTGGTGTCTACCGACTTTTTGCACCTGATGTCTGTCGACATGATGGATGTCATGTGGCTTGGTACGGCTTGGGGTGCTTGGGGTAGTGGTTTTGGTGGCATTTGCGGGTGGGGTTGTAGTTTTTGGAAGGGGTGTGCTAGGTCTATGTTGATTAGGAGAATTCTTCAGGGTTTGAAAATCAAGAACTTCTTACTGCAAGAGTAGGAAGAAGCCAGTGTCTTGACGATCTAGATTATCTGTTAACAAGAAAGACGCAAATCTGCATTCTTTCATCCGCAAGAGTAGACCAAGCCAAGGTCACCGTGGAATAGACTGTTCAGTTGAGCTGGCTTTTAAGATTCTTCAAGCAGGGAGATCAATAAGAGAAACCGAAGGTGAACCATGTGAATTTGATCGTTAGCATGAGGGGAAACATCAGGAATATTGCCAATGTTGCAGATTAGCACCTATCTATAATGAAAATATGACCGAGCTGATTAATAGGCGTGTTAGTTTGTCTATGTATTATTAAAGTAGGCCGAAGCACAATTCCTGCTGATTTTGCTAGAGCCAAGATGATCGAATTCGGCTGGCAAGTGATTCTTACACCAAGAGATGATTTTCACGCCATATAATCGAGCCCTTCGAGTGGAGCTAGCAAAACCATGAGATACCAAGCCCTTCACATTTAGTCGAGAGAGTGTTTAGTACGACATACCCCACATCTAAGAATCGCGCGAAGTTCTGTTGGGTGATCCACTCGCTCGAAACGCAAAACTCCGGAACCCGTGTTTTGGGCTGAGCAGTGCCTGCACCGATGAACGTTCTTAGCATTATCGAAAATGTCCTCGATGCTCTCGGACCAGGACTGTAATTTCTCCGTTAAACGTTCTCTATCATACACGAGCATTTTAACATCCGCGGTCTTTTGTTGCAACTGAAGTTTACTTATCGCAAGAGCCGATGAGATTTGCTCGTGAGATTTGTTGCTATTCTCCTTGACAATGTTCAATATGTCAAAGCCGAGTTGTCCAATGTCCCTCATCTCTGAAGCATTAGGACCTTCGAGCAGGAGCACATCCTCAATATGATCTGCGCAGATACTCGTGACATACCACGAAGTCCCTCGTCATTGTCCGGTGTTGATTCGTATGCTGATTTGACAATTGCAGGGAAATCGTGGTGAGGCCAGATAGAATAGGCTAGGCTTCTGAATTTGATTTCTGCTAGCTTCTTTAGGGTGGGAATATCATATTTATCCGCAATGGCATACACCGAAATGTCATTCAGCATATCGAGATGCCTTGCTTTTAGTTTGTATGATTCCGAGACGTCTACATTGTCGTCGTTCAATATGTTGTGGGTGAGGAGAGGCTGGGCTTCGGAAAAAGCCTCAGGCTGGCCGGTGGCAGAGACTGTGCCACTGAATATACCGAACCTATCGATACCAAGTTCTTCCATCGTCAAGTTGTTCCTGTCTTCATAGTCGAGTGTGTAGAAATATGATAACATCCGCTCAACGGTATCCGGATCATCATCATTTAAGGCTATCTGCGCGGTTTTGGCTTCCTATTGTTGTTAGTCATCTGCGGTAGCCAGAATATCATAATGCCATACTTGAAACTCTCCATCGCACGCCGCGGCGAAGAATGTAGATCTTGGGCAAAGGATGATACGATGCACCTTAAACTCTTTTCCTCTACACCGAATAGTAAGATCTGAGTACTTCGAGCTCTCAAAAACACTTCTTATGCCCGCGGCCATATTCTCCTTGTGAATATCAGGCATTCTGTGGTCTGATAATAGTCTTTTCGGTCTCTGGCGGATCTCTCTGTTGATTCTTGGTTGCTATGCTCGACCGGAACTGGTTAGTCGGTAATGACCGTCATTTCGATGGTATGACAAGTCATGTGACGTCAAGTCCTGACATGGATCTGACCTGACAAATGACATGACAGCAGTCTAGCCAGATCGGATTTCACGCTAATCATTTCAAGATATAGGCTAGCCCGTTTCGATAGAACATTTTGCAATTTCCGAACAACTTCCGAAATCTTCCTTTCCCCAACCTTTCTACATCAACCATCACCTCTATTGACTGTTATTCCTACTCGATATAAGCACTATGCTATCTGGTTCAGCTGTACACGTCGCGTTTACCGAGTCAATCGTTCAGGAAGAAGAGAAAGAGTAGTGAAATGCCGCGAGCGTACACTACGAAAGATAGCCCAAACAATGCCTACTGAAGAGGAGCTCATAGGGGTAGAAGATCAGTGGTTGGAGGAACATAGTTCGATGTTGGGAGCTCGAGAAAGAGATGAAGAAGAGACGGAAATTACATCATAATTTGCTTCGTTTTCTCTGTTTTCTCCGGGTTCTCAGGCGTCTGCGGCTCCGGAATTTTTAGAACGCTCAGCTCTACAGTCGATTCTTGGGCTCTGATTGGTCAAATCCTTAGTAATATATATATAGGCTGTCTTATTGTGTTGGAAATAGGGGAGTTGGTAACCTCCGCCTCATAGGGCTGGTAGGGCTGGGGCCCGCTAGTAGAGTTTTCACCTTCCACCTCCTAGATAGCCTCCTAACAACAACAACCAAAAATATCAATATGCCCCCATATGACCTCGTATTCCAACATATTGGCTGTCAAGTAGAAACATGTAACGTCCGCATGATCGAAAACATCTGACCTGACCTGACGGTCATATGACCATCCGTGATCCCTAGAACTGGTGTACCTCAAGAGACACGAAGAGACTATGGCTTGAACCACTGAGGAAGCCGAGATGAAGACCTGATTGTTGATGTTTGGTTTTGACTAAAGCGAGGAAGCAGATAGCGTGACTTTGTTGGGTGAATGATTTACCTTAGAGGCCTTTCTCTAGCACTTGATCATGTACCGTATAACTAACAATTCTTTTGCAAAATCAAAATTATCGCACAATTGTATCATGAAAATGTCGGCCGGCAACGAAATTTACCTGTACGAGGTGCTGGCTACGAACCTTCTGCAAGCTATGCTTGTCAGAAGAGCTGAACAACAGAGCAGTAACAGCGCTTTACCCACGCGTTGAGCTCATACCCAATCGAAAAGTCCACGTGGCTAGATGACCATGTGGCCAAACAGCGAACGGAAGCTCACATCGAAGTGGCCAGCTTCCACATACATACAGACCAAAGCCCACCTAGCCCGCTCAGCTAGATGGCCACGCAGCGAACTCGGAAGCTCACGTCGAAGTGGCCAGCTTTCAAATACATAGATCAAAGCTCACCTAGCTCGCTCAGCTAGGTGGTCATGCAGCGAATTCGAAAGCCCACGTCGAAGTGGCCAGCTTCCACATACATAGACCGAGCATCGCGTCGCGATGCTCACAAACAACAAGTTCATGTGGCTAGATGACCATGTGGCCAAACAGCGAACGGAAGCCCACATCGAAGTGGCCAGCTTTCACATACATAGACCAAAGCCCACCTAGCTCGCTCAGCTAGATGGCCACGCAGCAAACTCGGAAGCCCACGTCGAAGTGGCCAGCTTTCACATACATAGATCAAAGCTCACCTAGCTCGCTCAGCTTGGTGGTCATACAGTCAATTTCGAAAGTTCACGTCGAAGTGATCAGCTTTCACAATAACGCGGAGCCCGTGATCTGTTACTCGCACGGCCAGCTCGCAACCTCGGGCATAGCTCTTTGTCGCCCATTTTATCGGTGTGATTGCACAATGTACAACTGGTTCACGGGATATACTGTCTAGGATTTTGAGTCGGCTGCTTGCAGCAGGATTTCCTTGAGCTCATCTGACTGGGTATGGAAAGTGGATTCAGGTTACAGCGACTACTATCATAAACAACAGTGTGGGTTTTTAGCTCTAAGGGCCTGTTTCACGCAGAGAGCTTTTTCATACTACATACATCGTCAGTACGACTCTATGTGTATCTATATACATAGATAGTATGCTGTGCTTCATAGCCTTTGGCTGCATAAGCACGTTAAAATAAAGAAGAAGAAAAAAAGGGTGAAAAAACAGATATCTAAATATATTGATATATAGAGCTATTTATTCTATTTAAGCGAAGGCATAATCGAAAGACATCTTTCGATAGTGGTGACGGAGCCGGTAGCCCTACCAGTAGCCAGTAGCAGTCTCGTAACAAGTTATGAGTTTAAGATATTGTGATTTCATGATATTGAAAAATGCTCGTATGTAAGTTTTTGAAAACAACTAGTGTATTATCACAATTAACACAGCAGTCTCACCACGCTTGCGATGTGGGCCACTAAGGTAGTTGAAGTGTGTTGACGTATCTGCACTAGCGGGGGTTCAGACTTACTGTATCCAGAAGTAGTTCATATCGAAAAAGAAACAATCAAAAGGTTTGGATACAAGATACTAAGAATTCCTGGAAGATTCTCCTACCAGCTACCCTAACTTCGATGCTCATACCATAGACTTCCAAGCCGTGCATATCAACGCCAAAGCTAGCGCTCATGCACGAGCTTTCCATTGACCCAGACCTTCTTCGTGTTCCTATCATCCCCGCAAAATACCCACTTCGCCACCTTCTCATCCCACGTCTCATCTCCCCAGAGCTCCACGAGCCCTTCATCTTTCATGGACATGCCTTCCCCGAGGCTCTCTTCGGCTTGAGCCAACTGCACCATTTGAGCATCCCATCTCATCCCCACTTCAAAGGCCCCAACCTTATCCTCTAAACCTAGACACTTTGCTCCTCCCCTCGTGGCAAGGTACAAGCACTCCTCTACGCTCAGCTTCTGCCTATCTCTATCCTCGTCTTCGGTTGCCAACGCAGCTATAGTACGACTCACCATCGCTGCCTCCCTCGCAGCAACAAGAATGCTGGCGCTATACCCACCACTGACATCGGTGCCAAGCCCAACATCAATACCTTCGTCTAGCAGGGTACGGACAGGGCACAACCCTGAAGAGATACTTGTATTACTAACGGGACAATGACTGACTTTGCTTCCGCGATGCTTGATAAGTCTGCGCTCATCAGGTGTCAGATGTACAGCATGAGCAAGCACCGTGTGCCGAGTAAGAAGGCCGTGAGTGTCATAGACGTGAGCATAGGAACTACTATTGGGAAAAAGCTTCGCAACGAGGGCGATCTCTGAATGGTTTTCGGAAACATGGGTTTGGATGGGGTGGTTGGTTTCTTTATGCAGGGCGCCAAGCTCAGAGAGCATAGTTGAGGTACACGAAGGCGCGAAGCGTGGAGTGATGATTGGAGTGATGAGTGATTTTGAGGGATCAATGGAGGCAATATGGTCGATAGTAGCGCGCGTATCTGCTACAGCAGCCGAGAAAGAGGCATCTTTATAATATGATGGGTGTAGATCGGAATCCATATTGCAGCGTCCTATAAAGGCTCTCTGCCCCTTTTCCAAACAAACGTCAGCAAGGATGTTAGTGGAAGGAACATGGGTGGTGGCGAAATATGCTGCGGTAGTGGTGCCGTGCGACAGGGTGCGAGAAATGCAACAAGAGTAGGCCTTTCGAGCTTTGGTGGTATCTGAAAGGGAACTTTCGAGGGGGAAAGTATATTTCTCTAGCCATTCGAGCAGGGTCGTTTTGCCGAAGATGCCGCAGTTAGGATATTGAGAGGCATGTATATGTGTATCTAGATATCGATTTAGAACGTAGCATGATTGAAACACTATCAGCACAAGTGGCTTACACGGAAATTCATAGCAAATAAACAGCATCTGGAGAGTAGTTTCACCGGAAAGCCAGAAATTGCTGCCATAAAGTAAAAAGACAGCTGTGGACGATGAACTGGTTGTAATTTCATGAAAACTGGGAAGAATCCAAGATGAAGTATGATGGCGGTGAAGAATCTCAAAAGAAAATTTGTGTTTTAGTCAGAAGCAGCAGGTTTCATTCAGCAACTGTGACCTTTGATAACCCCAGACGGAACATAGTAAAGGCTCTCAAGAAACACATGCCTGATTCAAATTTTGACGGATTACTATCAGGCAAGTCCTTTATTTCTCGACCGAGTGTCTTCCAAACATAAATAAAGTATCAGGATGTTGAGATTAAAGATTAACCTTCACATACCGATAAAACCAGGGAAGAACCAGCTTCGGCCGGCTATCTTACAGGCCACCAGCCTCCAATCTCCATTTGCTTTACCCAAGTCCCATCCATTGACGATATCATCTACACTTTTCCCGGTTGCTGGAACATCCTTTTCTAGAAAACGTATGACACCATCCTCATCAACGCCAACGAGAGCATGCTCGAGCACTTCTAGCTCATCGCACGCCGTGCAATGGACAAAAGTCCCACTATAAACAGTTGGACGAAGGGGGTTAAGGGTCATGGTGAAGCACACAGGTTGACAATCTATCAGAGGTACACGCAAATATTAGAGTAATGTTGATAGGCTCAAAGAGGCGCGTCTATCGGCTCTAGCGGTTATAGGCGACCGCCATTAGAGCAGCTCAACTTCAATCCATAATAGCTTACTAGAATTCTACCCTTTCCAAAGCATCAATGTGATCAATGCTTGTGGAAAGTCAGTCATGATATGGCACGTCCCTGTGAGTATGGAGCCCACCACTGTAGGGTTGGCGTATGCACCATCGGGACCAGTCGCTCCAGCCAGATTAGTTGATCCATCTTGAGCTGTTCATGTTTCTGCTATGACAGCTATACTTCTGTTCAGTAAAAGCTGCCTAGAGATAACAGTCGCCAGGTAGCTTTGGTGTCTGTTCTCCCAGCGTTTGACGCGTTGTCAATGACACTATGCCGTCGCCGCGCCGACAGGTTGTACTTATACTAGATATTTTCATGGCAATTTCTATCTTTCCTTCTCCCCCTACGATACGACATCGAGAGACTCCCCTTAGAATAGCAGCCCAACCACCATTCTACCACAATGTCTGACTCTCATAACTCTGCTATCTTTACGAGCAATCACTACCTCCTTAAATCTGGCCAATACCCTGATTTCATCATTTACTGTCGAGGGCAGGAATTCCACGTCCATCGTAGTGTCGTCTGTTCTCAATCCAGATTCTTCGATGTAGCTGGCAATGGAGCGTTTCTTGTGAGTTTCTCACGCTACTTGAGTTACTACAAGGAGGGTTTTAATAGTAGCAGGAGGCCAGCACCAGCAAGATCTATCTGGACGACGACGATCCCAACTCAATCGAGCGGATGCTGATATATTTCTACACCAACGATTATGATGACCGTGGTAATGGTCGGGACGCCGATACGCTGGCTCGATCCCCCACAAACAGCCAGGAAGAGTTGGTTGACTCGCCTGCCTTGCCCTCAAATCACACCCAAGACGAGCGCTCCCAAGCGCTAAACAATGCGCTTGTCTACTCCGTTGCGGACAAATACAACCTTCCTGGCCTGAAGCAATTGGCTGCATCTAAGTTCTCTCCCTCCGTCCACAGCGAAGATTTTGTGGTGACTCTACGAGAGGTACTATAAAAATAAAAGTGATGTCATCTACCTATACAGTACTGACACATGACAGGTGTATCAATCCACCCCCAGCAATGACCGCGGGCTTCGTGACAAGATTATGGTGGTCTGTGCAGCGAATGGCCTAGCGCTCGAGCAAGACGAGGCATACGTTTCCCTCTTTTTCCACATTAGCGAAATGGTACTAGAACATTGACTCTACTCCTTCATCATTGATCCATCGAATGAATCGTAACATCTTAATAGAGATAGAGTGATGTGGGTCGTAATTATTATATACTCGTCCTTACCCCCATGTTTATATCATAAAGACGTTAGATACAACTGGAATATCTTATGTCTTGCAGTGCACAATTGACCCATCAGATAACTTGTAGCATCTTAATAACGATGTAACGATGCGATCCATAGTTCACTACACACTCGTTCTTGTTCTTATCTTTTCATCATAAAGACGTTAAACATGAATCTGATATTCAACGTTTTGTAATTTTGAATCTTTTAGATAATACTAATTTTCAAATTGCACGCAACATGGACATACCCTCACAAACCCTCGTCTCGTTCAGTAATTCGTTTAAACTCACTCTCCGTATGCTGCCAAATCTCTTCCACCATTCCCTTATCACGGTAACCAGCCAACAGCTTCTGCCCCGTAGAAGACGCACTCGCACCATCCCACTCAACCGAATAGACCCCACTTCCAACTCTACCAGTTATCCCACATGCCACATCGGCTTCATCTTTCAGCGGGATACCGGCACTACCGGCACGCACCGGCAGAAACCTAGCGCTCGTCGCAAAATACAAATACCTCTCCCCACACTCCTTAATCAGCACACATATCCAGCGGCCCAGCAAATATACGTATGCTCTCATAACCACGCCCACTATGCCTTCCATGCGGTCAAAAAGCGATGTGTTCACAGCGCCAGGGAAGTCATGCACGAATCTAACCTCCGGAGCTATCTTCGCAACGGATTCGAGCCCGAGACTTATGAGCGTGCAGAGATGGCCACGGATAGCGGTAAGTGGGACACGGCGGGCTGGGAAATCGCTGGAATCCAGCGGGCCTTCGAGACCGCCTCCTGCAACAGTGACGACGCGGCGAAGAGCGACACCGCGTTGGAGTAGAGGGAGGAGGTTGGCGATGAAGCGGAAGCGGGAGTAGAAGGCGAAGGCAGTCAGCAAGTAGAAGTGTTCGGATGTTTCTGTAGCCTGTACTTAGCATGGTCTTCTTTGCTCCGCACTTGCTGCGGATGCGCCTTAGAGAAATATACCATTACGATCCGTGCTGGGATTGGGAAGTCCTGCGCTGAGAAATAGTATATTGATAGCCTTCTCCTTTGCCTTGATCTCCTCGCACACCTCGTCTACCACGCGTATCAAGCTCACGTTCGCCTTGACGAATATATACTCGCCCTTGGAATTGAGCGCCTTGTACTTCCGTACTCGACGACAATGCGGTCTCCAGCATCCTGAGAATGGCCTACGAGGTAAATGCGTGGTTGACGGGAGTATTTTGCAAACTGCTTGAGAGATGATCTACCGATCCCACAGTGGGATCACGGATGGTCATATGACCGTCAGGTCAGGTCAGATGTTTTCGGTCATGCGGACGTCACATGTTTCTACCTGACAGCCAATAAGACAGCTTATATATATATTACTAAGGCTTTTGACCAATCAGAGCCCAGGAATCGACTATAGGGCTGAGCGTTCTAAAAATTCCGGAGCCGCAGACGCCTGAGAACCCGGAGAAAACACCGTCTCTTCTTCATCCCTTTCTCGAACTCCCAATATCGAACTTTGTTCCTCCAACCACTGACCTTCTACCCCTATGAGCTTTCGTAGTGTACGCTCGCGGCATTTTACTACTCTTTCTCTTCTTCCGGGAACGATTGACTGGGTAAACGCGACGTGTACAGTTGAATCAGATAGCATAGTGCTTATAACGAGTAGAAATAACAGTCAATAGAGATGATGGTTGATGTAGAAAGGTTGGGGAAAGGGAGGTTTCAGTTGTTCGGAAATTGTATGTTCTACCGAAACGGGCTAGCCTATAGCTTGAAAGGGTTAACGTAAAACCCGATCGGGCTAGACTGCTGTCATGTCATTTGTCAGGTCAGATCCATGTCAGGACTTGACGTCATACGACTTGTCATACCATCGAAATGACGGTCATTACCGATCCCTAAATTCCCACTGGTGGCTCCAACGACGACCGCGACGAGGTATGATCCAGGTCAGTGTCATACAAACTACGCGGCGAAATTACTGTAGAGCTTCATATCGAATCATCGATCTCCTTGGTCCGCTCGATCATGGCGATTCCGATAAAGTAGTGCGACGCCTTGATAATTTGACAGACTTTATAAGAGGAGGGATTGACGCGTCTTGACCTCAGTTGATATAGAAGAGGATATTTCGCAGTGCACCTGGTCTTCACCACTGCCTCGGACGAACAGAAACCATGGCCTCAGCCGACACTTCTCCTCCCCGAGTTAAGAGTCCTCCGGATTCTGACATTGCCCCGCCTATTGGAGCTGGTAGCGTCAAAACAAGCGAGATGGATTGCGAGATCATCCGCGAAGACGTATTACCTAAACGGTATGACGGACCTCACACAGGAGGGGACCCTCAAAGGGTCCTCCCACCTTTCTTCCCACCGTCGATAACATCTAGCAATGATGCGATTGTGAAAACGCCCAGTGTAGCTACTCCGGTGGAAGCGCAACCCAACCACCGCTTTATCTTCCATGAAGAGCCAACACGTGCATGGAATGGACGACCCGCCTTGCCAGCAGACCGACCAGCCAAAAGAAAGCGGTGCAGTGGTCTTTCTAAGACGGACAAGTTGGCATTGATCACGATCTGCACAAGGCACAAGGCGGATTACAAGCAAGGCGACAAGACTGGGTTCTGGGATCTAGTTAAGAAGTCAATGCTGGCCGAGACAGGCAAGGATTTGGCTCAGCCTCGGTCAATGGTCGAACGGTGGTGCAACTGGGAGATCGACCAAATATTAGAACGCCAAACCACGCATGATCAGCAAGATTTCCGTCTCGCGGTCAAGGATTTCTGTGCCCGGTGGAAAGAGGTGCGACAAGAATACAATAGCAGGAGGCAATCGAAGGCGAACCCTGCAGAGGACACTTCTCGGGCCTGGGCGGGTGAACCAAAAGGGATTTCTGGCGTAAGCCCGCACAGAATTAGTGATGATCCAAATGTACGGCGGTTCCGGTCTGTGCTCGGAAAAGTCAGAAACTCCGAATATGATATTGCGGCTGCAAGATCTCAGACTGTGGATAATTTAGTCAGCCATGTTCACAAAGATGAAGTCTCCGGTAGTCATCCTTCTCAAAACGATGTACCAGTCAATAACAATCCCGGTGTTGAAGCCTCAGCCGGCAACACTACCGGTGGCAATTCTTGGGATAGCGATGCATGCGGTGGTATCTTTATCAACGGCAAAGCTCCCGATCCTTCTACAGCTGGCAATTCTCTTAACAGCTATGATCTTATTCGCAGAGCTCTCAAAAGCGGAACACCCCATGACAATGCTTCTAGTGGCACTGTGCCCGAAGGAAATGTACCCAAGGGCAACATTTTAATTCAAAATGGCGTTACCGGAAACACGCGCCCTTACTACTCGCCTTACCGATGGGCTCAGTATCGGGTTGGTCCTGACAGCAGCGAGTCTGCCAGCACTACTACCAGCAGCAACGTTCCTTACAATAACAAAGTCGAAATAGCAAGCGCCTCGTTACCTACTCCAAGGGCCAGCATCTCTGGTTCTCAAAGCTCTGCCAGCAGTCCGATAACAAGCATGGACTTCCGTCATTTCCCACACATTAGGGCTGATAACATGCGCAACCCTAGTACCAGGTAAGATATATTCTTTATCACTTCAAGGATCCCAGCTAATCTCATGTCTCAAGTACTCCTCAGTCCTCGAATCGGGTAACGAGTTCTCCCATAGATGACCTTGCTCAGGCCTACGTTACCCGAACGTACGAAGCGTCTTTTGATATACTGCGCGACATCATGACGAAGCATGACGAGGTAGTAAGACAGATCTCCGCATCGAAATCTCTCTTGGTAACAGAACTTGAAGCCAGCAAGCGGCATAGTGACAAGATTGAGCGTGAATTGCAAGAGAGCAGGCATCCGATGGACGGTGACAAGTCGGCACTGAAGGCGCAGCTTGAAAAATTCGAAGCCCAAAATGTCGCCTCGCAGCAGCTGATGGACTCGTTGCAGCGGCAAAAGACAGACGCCTTGACGAAGCTCCAAGACAGCTACCAGCTGTCACAACAGTTGCAAATCGAAAATGCATCACTCAAAAAGCAACTTGATGAGAGCATGGGACCAAGTGCCGAGGCAACTGGCGGAGTTGAAGCTCCGGAACCTCTAGTAGAAACAACCTTCAAGAGGTCGGCCGTGGCAAAGGACTTAGAGACGTGTCAGCGCCAGGTTGTAAAAATCAAGAACGAGAAGTCCGTGCTAGAACTGGAATTATCAGTAGTCAAAAGGCAGTTACAGGAGTTGAAGGCTCACATACCGTACCCGACCGAGAGGCGCGAATGATTGTCTAATCCTCATAACGACCCTATCCCCAACAGCAACATGAGACGTTCGCTACGCGAACTATGTTTGTGGGATAGTTGCCTCACTTCACCCTTAATACAGGTTGAAATTTGACCTTCCTACATATCAAATTGGGCACTTAGTTGAGAAGATGAGATTGGATTTGTCATTTTCAGATGAACCGCAGAATCAACAAACTGGGTTTCAGTCAACCATGGGTGCAAACCGGCCTCGTTAAACCTGCACACAGCCTAGATCTTTTGGATCCGGCTGTCTACTACAAGATACACGACTCTCAGCTAGACCAGCTTTGCCACTTCTACTGCCACTGCGTGACCGTCTTCTATTATCTTTCGTAGGTAATGTATTTCTGCTGGTAGGATAACACTACCTACCCCCTTGCTCAAATAAGGACGTCAGGCTTATGGTTATCTGACAGGCGCTGTACGATGGATTTCGAGTTGATAAACTGCTGCGCGATCGACCAAAATACCGGCTCCCTAGAAGATTCGCTCTGGCCATGGACGCTAGTTGCTGTATCACGGATCTGAGAGTACTCCATATTTCAACAATACGCGATTTGCTTTCTGTTGTCGATGAAAAACTGTATCCTACGACAACCCTTTCAGTTGGAAGATCGAATCCGAAAAAATTGGCCATCAGTACACCTTCGTACATGCTAGCATCTGAACGAAGAACACGTGAGTGGTGACACATGGAATACATCCCAGAGCATCGCGCCAATCCTCAAAGAATTTGAAGGTATTTCACAGTATCGAGCACACTTTGCTAGGATCAAAGGCTTCTACCTCAAATATTTACCACACAAAATCGTGACCTCTTTGTCAATACAAACCCCCGTACACCCTCACCTTCTCCCGCACGCACTCCCCCTCCCATCGTCCTAGCTTTCCTAAATAGCATTCTCGTCAAGCTACTCACAGTTATAAACCACTGACGAAATCTCCCACTCTTTTTGATTAATGAACTGGTATATTCTATAATTCTAATTCCTCTATCTAGCCTCCCGAACTGAATCTCGTATATACTATTCTCCACGTCTGGAACTTCCTTCCCCCTTCCTCATAATGGTACATAATGCGGCCGCCGTCGTCACCTCCCACATCCCTCTCCCTAAACACCAGTACTACCATATATTTCAACCAGAGCACAATACATCACACCCATTCCCCCTCAAGCATATCCAACATATCACAGCCTACGATATC